>ERZ501023.19-NODE-19-length-68837-cov-6.548835_pt1 | contig 68837 bp, 69 predicted proteins | sample MGYA00248839_ERZ501023 | MGnify/ENA primary metagenome ERZ501023 (study PRJEB25958, sample SAMN03398596) | human skin metagenome | study: EMG produced TPA metagenomics assembly of the Human Skin Microbiome Metagenome (human skin metagenome) data set.
ATGAACTGATATCACATCCGAAATCGCGCCAAAGAAAGGCAGGATCATGATGTACACAGCTGGGTGGGAGTAGAACCAGAACATATGCTGGTACACAACTGGGTTTCCACCCCCTGTAGGGTTGAAAAACATAGTGCCTGCTAGTAAATCAAAAGCCAGCAGAATTAGCACTCCTGCCAATACTGGGGTTGTTAGCAGTACCAATGCCGAGGTTGCAAACATTGACCAGCAGAACAGAGGCATCTGATGCACAGTCATCCCAGGGGTTCGCATCTTCAAGATCGTAACCATGAAATTCAGCGCACCCAGGATCGACGATGTACCAAGCAACAGTAGGCAGAAAATCCAAGCTGACTGACCAATTTGACCTGTTGTTAGGCTCAAAGGCGGGTAAGATGTCCAACCCGCGTCTGGCGCATCAATTAGCAAACTGCCAATTAGCAATAAACCAGCTGGCGGAATGATCCAAAAAGCAAGGGCGTTGAGACGGGGAAAAGCCATATCCCTTGCGCCAATCATTAAGGGAATTAGGTAATTACCAAATCCCACACCCGCAGGCACAACCCACAGGAAAATCATAATTGTGCCGTGCAAGGTAAATAAGCTGTTGTAAACCTCGCGGCTGACAAAATCAACTTCTGGCGTTTTTAGTTCTGTGCGAACTAAGTCAGCTAAAACGCCACCGATACAGTAGAAAACAAACGTGGTGACTAGGTATTGAATACCAATCACTTTATGGTCAGTGTTAAAGGTAAAGTAGTCTCGCCAATTTCTGCTACCTGGTTCCTCAATGAGGGCGGGTTGATTGGCTGTTTCTTGTATCTGGGCTTGTGTCATAAGAGTAATTAGTCATTGGTCATTAGTCATTAGTCATTAGCAAAATAAGGATATATAACAAATGACAAAGGACACTAATGGTTATGGTTACTGTGGACTTGTTGGAGCATTTGGGGCTGAATTCCTATTTTGCTGGTATAAGGAGCTAGGAATTGGGAGGTTGATAAATCAGCAGGATTAACGGCGACAGCTTGATTCAGCTCTTCTTTACTTGCGACTTGCTGCTCTTGAATCCATTGGTCATAAGCTTGAGGCGTTTCGACAATAACTTTTGTTTTCATTGCGCCGTGATAAGGACCACAGAGTTCGGCACAAATTAAGGGATACTCACCAGCAGTTTTAGGTGTAAACCGGATTTCACTTTGCACCCCTGGAATTGCATCCTGCTTGAGGCGAAACTCTGGAACCCAAAAAGCATGAATAACGTCGTTGGCTGTCATATTTACCATAACTTCACGCCCTACAGGAACGTGCATTTCACTGGCAACAACACCAGTGTCTGGGTAGGTAAAAATCCAGGCGAACTGCATACCTGTAACGTTAACAACTAATTGCGGCGGCTTGCCTTCTTTGTCGGGAGTCGCACCAATCGAGGGCGCAACTATTCCCACACCAGGCGCATTTTGCTGTTGGGGAATTTGATCGTCGTTGCGGACTGATGCCGTCGCAGGGTCTTGTCTTGCTGCTTCTGATTTCTCTTGGTTGAGGTTGGGGGCGGTGCTAGTAGGTGTGTCGCTTAAAGTTGCAGCGATCGCACTTCCTGGCATTCTGATCGCTTGTTGCCCTCCCGGCGCTTCATGAACGCTGTGAGGATCGAAGCCACCCATAGCGTTATAAACCTCGAAACTGTAAATAGAAATTGCGATCACAATAATCGCTGGAATCGCTGTCCATAATGCTTCTAGTGGCACGTTGCCAAAAACTGGCGGCCCGTCTGAGTTGTCACCCGGACGACGACGATATTTAATCGCACAGTAAATCAAAATACCTTCTACAAGCAGAAATATACCCACAGAAACAGTCATCATCGCGTTGAATAAATTGTCCACTAAGACTGCTTCATCTGTGGCTGCTGTTGGCAACAAACCATGATTTTGACCGTACCAGAGGCTGACCAGGGTCAGCACAACGCCGATGAGTAATGTCCAAATAGAGCTGGGGATGTTCACAATTTAATTTATTTGATGATTCTAGTATTGTCAGACAGGCTCACTTACCACGTTAATCTAGCTCTCAATACATAGTGGCTAATAAATTCAATTTTTTCCTTATTTCTTTGGGATCATACTTTGATATCTCTAAAGGTGCGTATCATGTCTTACTTTAGCTAGATGTAAATAAATGTAAACAAAGCTCATGCTCAAAGACAACTTAATAGCAAATCCTAACAAACTGGAGAAATTCTTAAAGTTTTCTAGATAACCAACAAATGTAATTCACTTCAGAGGAAGCGATCGCTTACTTACAATCTGTAATGCGCTAGGGTGGTTCTGGAGCAGATACTCGCAAATTGATTAACTTTGAACGCTCTTCAAATGAGCAGAAGGTATAGTCCATGACCGAATCCGTCCTGCATAGACAAATAGCGGGTGATCAGCAGTCTCAGCCGAAAGAAAGAATTCGCCGGCTGGTGTGGAAAATGTGTGTAGCTACCTTAATTTTGATGGCAATAGGTAGTGCTACACGGGTAATGAATGCTGGTCTTGCCTGTCCTGATTGGCCTTTGTGCTACGGCGAAATTGTGCCAGCTAAACAAATGAATTTGCAGGTTTTCCTAGAGTGGTTTCACCGCTTAGATGCCGCTTTAATTGGGTTAGGGGCGATCGCACTTACAGTTCTTTCTTGGTGGCACCGCCGTCACTTAGCTCCCTGGCTGCCTTTTGCCTCTACTTTTGCCCTTGGTCTAATTATCTTCCAAGGTGTATTAGGCGGGCTTACGGTTACGCAGTTATTACGGTTTGATATTGTTACCGCTCACCTGGGAACAGCGCTACTGTTTTTCATTACTCTCTTAGTCATTGGCACAGCGCTCACGCCTTATCAAGGAACAGGAACCGCAGGTAAGCTACCTTGGTTGAGTTTAAGTGCTGCTGTTTTGGTCTACCTACAAAGTTTACTAGGAGCTTTGGTAGGTTCGCGTTGGGCGCTACATCAGTGCTTGGCAGGTCAACAACTGTGCGGAGTTATGTATAGCCATATCGGTGGTGTGATCCCGCCCACTGGAGCAACTTTAATGCTGATCTTTCTAGCATGGCGGACTCCCGCACTGCATCCCGCCTTGCGCCGACTAGCAAATATGGCTGGTGGATTGCTAGTTTTACAGATTGTCTTGGGTGTGGCAACATTTCGGTTGCATTTGCAAGTAGAACCACTAACCGTAGCTCACCAAGCAATCGGCGCAACACTACTAGGAACATTAGTTGTTTTTACTATTTTGGCACTTAGAGATCGATCTACTAGCAATTTGATGGCGATCGCTACTCAGGAGCCATCGAGTTCAGTACAAACTTGATTAAATAAACTACTAGGTAAGATTGCTTAAAGCAGCGAAACACAAGTGGTTTTGGAGATTTGTCTGGTGTGTCTACATTAGATACAGCAGTAATTATTGAGAGTGGTGTGTTGTTTCAAAGATTAAGGAATTGATGTAAATATGATTGGGACTAGTGTCTCTCGCCACCATGAAAACTTTTTACAAGTTATTCAAAGCTACTACCAGCTAACAAAGCCGCGTATTATTCCGTTGCTACTAATTACAACTGCTGGCAGTATGTGGATTGCAGCCAAAGGACAACTAGATCCATTGTTACTGCTAGTAACTCTTGCTGGTGGCACTTTTGCTGCCGGATCTGCCCAGACGTTTAATTGTATTTATGACCGCGATATCGATTACGCAATGGAGCGTACCCGCCATCGCCCTATGCCATCGGGGAAAGTCCAGTCGCGTGATGCCTTAATTTTTGCGATCGCGCTTGCCTTGCTTTCCTTTACTTTACTAACAGTATTCGCTAACCTCTTGAGTGCTGTATTAGCAATGTCCGGCATTATCTTTTATGTCGGTATCTACACCCACTTACTCAAACGCCATACAGCCCAAAATATCGTTATCGGTGGTGCAGCCGGCGCAATTCCGGCACTTGTTGGCTGGGCGGCTGTAACTGGTACGGTTAGTTGGGCAGCTTGGGTAATCTTTGGAATTGTGTTTTTGTGGACACCGCCCCACTTCTGGGCATTAGCATTAATGATCCGCGATGATTATGCCAAAGTTGGTGTGCCAATGTTGCCCGTTGTCGCTGGTAATGTTACGACTACTCGTCAAATTTGGCTTTATACGCTAATTTTGATCCCCTCAACATTTGTATTGATCTATCCTCTGCAAGTAACGGGCTTAGTATATGGAACTATTGCCTTAATTCTGGGAAGCATCTTTGTCAAAAAAGCTTGGGCGTTGTTGCAAAATCCAGACGATAAACAAGTAGCGCGATCGCTGTTTCTCTATGCGAATCTCTACATGATGCTGTTGTGTGCTGGCATGGTAGTTGACAGTTTGCCAATTACTCATCAATTAATTGCTGCTGTAGTTAAAAATCTGCACAATATCAGCACAATGTCGAGTTAGCTTGCTATTTACTAAAAAACAACTGGGGTGGTGGGAACGCAAGTAATGGAGGATCAACCGCCGCCTGCGCTACTGCATCAGCCCCGCTCTAATTTTAAATGTATTTAGGATATATTTAGGAGTCAAAATTATTCCTACAGCAGCACAAGCATTGCAGTGCTTTCTTCTTTGTCAGAAGTTAACAATGATGTATAGACCTCTTTATCTAGTACGTTTAGATGAACGCACAAGTGAAGTAGTTATCATTGCTGGTGAAGAAACTCAGATAGCGATTCAGCAAGATGGTAAATGGAGTTTTAAAACATGAACCTTAACTTTAATGAAATGACTCTTCAAGAGTTACGAGCTTATATGCTGGCTCATCGAGACAATAACGAGGCTTTCTACGCTTACATAGATAAGTCAAAGGTAGAAGGAAACTGGGTAACAATGCCACCTCTAAAGTCAATGGATGACCTGGATAATTATCCTGAGTTTCTTGAAAAAATCCGCCAAGACGGGAAATAACAAGCAATTGAGGGGATGGGAGCAGTTATAAGGAGAACATTAAATAGCGTCTATCATACTAAAATAAAGATATTTGTTGAGATTTGTATAGTGGCTTAGACTCTATGGCTGCCGCCGTTTTAGTTCAAAACCTCCAGAAGCGTTACGGTTCCGTTGAAGCCGTTAAAGATATTTCCTTTCAGGTAGAACCAGGAGAAATTTTTGGTTTACTTGGTCCCAACGGCGCTGGTAAAACAACAACGCTGCGAATACTGTGTACTTTATCTACACCAGATGCGGGGCGTGTTGAAGTTTCGGGAATTTCAGTTGTAGAGCACCCTAGAGCAGTAAGACAAAAGCTTGGTTATGTAGCTCAGGAAGTCGCTTTAGATAAGGTGTTGACAGGAAGAGAACTTCTGCAACTACAAGCAGCACTTTATCACTTACCCAAGGGAGTGGCAAAAGCACGGATTGAGCGGGTAATCAGTTTATTGAATTTAGAGGAATGGGCAGATAAACATACTGGCACTTATTCTGGAGGTTTACGCAAACGCTTAGATTTGGCAGCTGGGTTACTTCATGCACCGGATGTTTTGGTTTTGGATGAACCAACAGTAGGGCTAGATATTGAAAGCCGCTTTATTATGTGGGATTTCTTGCGCCAACTACGAGCGGCGGGGACAACGGTATTGATTACGAGCCATTATTTAGAAGAAATTGACGCTCTGGCTAATCGCGTGGCAATTATCGATCGAGGGCTGGTAATTGCCGCAGGAACACCAAATCAATTAAAAGATCAAGTAGGTGGCGATCGCGTTACTCTGCGTATCCGCGAATTTTCCCCTACAGAAGAAGCCGAGCAAGCTAAAGATTTACTCCAATCTCTGCCCTTCGTTCAAGAAGTAATTATCAACAGCGCTCAAGGTAATTCGCTCAATTTAGTCGTTACTCCCCAAAACGATGCTTTGATTACTATTCAGCAAGCAATAAATTCAGCTGGGTTGCCAACGTTTGGCATTGCCCAATCTCGCCCTAGTTTAGATGATGTTTACCTGGCTGCTACAGGGCGGACTTTAATGGATGCAGAATTAGCGGCAGTTGGAACTAGAGATCCCAAGGCAGAACGTAAGCAAAACATGAAGTGAGAAAGAAATGAGTGGTACTGTTACACCTCCTAAATCTAATATTATGCAGCCTGGGGCATTAACCCCTGTTAATGTTGAGACTCCCCCAAGTTTTTGGAGTGAATTGATTCAAGAAACTCTAGCATTAACTAAGCGGTTGTTTATTCAATTGCAGCGTCGTCCTTCAACCTTAGTTGCCGGAATTATTCAGCCTGTAATGTGGTTGATTTTGTTTGGAGCGCTGTTTCAAAATGCCCCAAAAGGGTTATTTGGCAATAGCCACAGTTACGGGCAGTTTCTGGGTGCTGGCGTAATTGTATTTACCGCTTTTGCTGGAGCGCTGAATGCTGGTTTACCAGTAATGTTTGATCGAGAATTTGGCTTTTTAAACCGCTTGCTAGTAGCTCCGCTTGCTTCGCGGTATTCAATTGTATTAGCTTCAGCGCTATTTATTATTAGTCAAACTTTGCTACAAGCGGCGGTGATTGTGGTAGCGGCGGCGTTTATGGGGGCGGGATTACCAGATATAACAGGTTTAGGCGCGATCGCCTTTATTGTTTTCCTGTTGACTTTGGGTGTGACTGCTCTGAGTTTGGGTTTAGCTTTTACTTTACCTGGTCACATTGAACTAATTGCCGTTATTTTCGTCACTAACTTACCACTACTTTTTGCTAGCACTGCTTTGGCTCCTTTATCATTTATGCCCAAATGGTTGCAGGTTGTTGCCGCGCTCAATCCTCTTAGCTATGCAATTGAACCAATTCGCTATCTTTATCTTCATAGTAATTGGGGATTGGGTAGTGTAGTAATGCAGGCTCCTTGGGGCGATGTGACTTTTGGCGGCGCTTTGCTAGTGTTACTAGGTTTTAATCTTGTAGCTCTTTTGAGTATTCAACCCCTAATCCGTCGAACTCTTGCTTAAGATCAAACCATCAACTTAAACCTTTGAGCAGCAAAATATGAAAACAACTAAATGTTTCACAAGTCTGGTTATTAGCACTGTAGCCGGAATAGGTGTAGTGTCGTTGCTATTGCCTCAAATAATTTGGGCGCAAACAACTGATGTTAATCCCTTAGAAGACGCAAATCCTGCGGAAGAAGGTAGCGATCCGTTTTCGAGTAGTGGACAAGGCAATTCATTTGGCATATTTGACTTAATCCATCGTGCTAATTTAGGCGGCGATCGCAACGTAGAAGATTTTAGTTTGGAACAGGATCAAAACCTAAATAGTGCAGCAGCCCAGTTCCGCAAAAAACAATTAGAACGGCTGCAACAACGGCAAGCCACCCCAGCAACAGTTACTACACCTAATAATGTGAACGCCAATTAACTCAATGAATATAGTTTTAGACCCCAACTGTTTTGCTCACAGCTGGGGTTTATTGTAGGATTAGACAACCGAAAAGTATAATTTTGTTGGATCAGCAGCAATTCATCTTACTGCGGCTTACGACATTCCCAGTGCCGCTAGGACATCGCTAGCATGGCTAGAAGTGTTAACACTAGCATCGACATGAATGATTTTGCCGTTACCATCGATTACATAAGTAACGCGCTTGGCATAACCACCGCCATCCACATCATAAGATTTGATGATACTGCCGTCAGTGTCAGCTAGTAGCGGGAAATTGAGATTGTACTTTTGGGTAAATTGCTGATGCGAGGCTTCATCATCCTTGCTGACTCCTAACACCACAATATCTTTGCCTTGATATTCTTCAGTAGCATCCCGAAAGCTACAGGCTTGTTTGGTACAACCTGGAGTATCGTCTTTTGGATAGAAGTACAAAACTACTTTTTTCCCTACATAGTCAGATAGCGAGACAGTGTTGCCGTTAGTATCATTAGCTGTGAAAGCAGGAGCAGTATCGCCAACAGATAAAGCCATAGGTTGATTTTAGATTTAGTTATGTCAACAACGTTATTCTACATTCTCAACTTTGACTAAAACTGAATCTCACATAATCAAAATTAAAACCGAGATTATTTAGGCTACTAGGAGGGCTTTTTCTTTTATGCCTTCAGCACGTAGTAAATTTAGCACTGTTTCTTTACAGTCTTGGAAAGTAGAACTTCTTTTATTGTGGTAAGCGCGATCGCCCGATGAATTGAGTGTTAGTTCAGTTTTAATTGTCCCAGGACGAGAGGTGAGTACATACAGCCGTTGCGACAAAAACACTGCTTCCTCAACATCGTGAGTAATCATCAAAATAGTTGTACCCGTACGACTCCATAAATCTAGAAGAAACTGTTGCATCGTTTCCTTCGTTTGCGCGTCTAAAGCCCCAAACGGTTCGTCCATCAACAGAACTTGCGGTTGAGATGCTAAAGCACGGGCGATCGCTACTCGCTGTTGCATACCTCCTGAGAGTTCTTTCGGTAAAGCGCGCGCAAATTGCGACAAGCCGACAACTTCTAGATAATGTGCTACTCGTTCTCGTCTTTGGGCGGCAGACACTCCCTGTAGCTTTAACCCAAATTCGACATTTTGCACCACATTCATCCAAGGATAAAGCGTATATTGTTGAAATACCATACCTCGGTCTGGTCCTGGTCCAATAACGCGAGATCCAGCTACTTTAATCTCACCAGCTGTCGGACTATCCAATCCAGCAATCAGCCTTAATAAAGTTGATTTACCAGAACCAGAAGCACCAACAGCACAAATAAATTCTCCCTTTTTAATATTCAAAGTAATATCTTTCAGAGCAACAAGTGTACCTTGTCTAGTTTTAAATTGTTTGTGCAGGTTAGAAACTTGTAAGCTCATAAATAACTCCTAAATCAAATTGCACTACGAAAGTTGAACAAAAAGTATTAACTAGTTGACCAGCGAGAAGAAATTCGCATTAGTAAGCGAAATAAAAGATCAATTCCTAGTCCAATTAAGCCAATGACAATTAACCCAGCAAAAATTTCATCGGTTTTAAGATACCTTTGAGCAACACTAATTCTCCGCCCTAAACCTTCTGTTGCTGCAACTAATTCCGCGACAATTACTAAATTCCATGATGCTGCCATATTGACGCGGCAAGCATCAATAATACTAGGTAAAACGTAAGGTGAAATAACCTGAAGAATAACATTACTCCGCAGCCCACCTAAAGTGTAAGTTGTTTCAATTAACTCTTTAGGCACAAACTTCACTGCGTCCATTACCATTAATGTATTAAAGAACAATGTGCCAATAAAAATCAGCAAAATTTTCGGCGCTTCACCTAATCCAAAATACAAAATTAGTAAAGGAATAAAAGCAGGTGCAGGCATATAGCGCACAATTCCAATAATCGGTTCCAATAACGCGCGAATGCTAGCAAATGCCCCCATGAGAATGCCTAGCGGAATTGAAACTATAGCTGCTAATAAAAAGCCACTTAGAACTCGAAATAAGCTAGCAGTAATATCTTTTGGTAAACTTCCATCTTGCCAAAGACGCACAAGAGCTGTGCCAACTTGCACAGGTGTAGGCAGCAGGAATGCAGGTTTGACTAATCCAGAATTAGAGATAATCCACCAAAGAACAAAAGGAACTGTAATTGATAAAGCCATTAAAGCCCAGTTCAAAGGCTTGGGGATATCTTCGCTAATCCGCCAAAAAACGGTTGGTGGTAGCATTTTTTGAGGATTTGGCGATGATCTACTTCGCTCTAAGTTTTCTGTGTTGTACATATCTTTGTTATTTTGAGGTTGTTTAGTAGACATAAACTGTTTTAAAAGTTACTGAATTTATAAAATTAGCTAAATACTTATAAAATATGTATCTATGGATATAATATTCAGACTTAATAATTTACTAGGAGTAGATAAAACAACTAGAATTAATTAGTTTTTAAAATAAAGCTAATATTATTTCTACTGAGAAATTCTTTGTTTATGAGTCAAGGATTTCTCAGTGTTTTTTGATAACTAACTAGCTTTTTTAGAATCGGCGTAAGCTCTTACAAAGCGCTCATCAAATATCTTGCTAAGGTCTGGAGCTTGTTTAGCAAGTCCGGCTTCAGTTAAAAACTTGCTAATTGATGTAGCTGCTATGTTTAATGATGTTGTATCCGAACCTGGTTGAAAAGCTTTTAAATTTTCTTCTAGGGTAAAAATCTTTGTTCCGGCATCATATTCTTTGTATTCTGCAACCGTGACTCCAGCACGTTTAGCCATGATCTCGTAAGCTTTTTCTTTGTTTGCCTGGATGAAGTCTAAAGTGTCAAACCAAGTATTTACAAGCGCTTGTACATCTTGCGATCGCTCGTTGATAAGTTTACGACTAACTACCAAATGATCTGGAATTGCGCCTGGAAAATCTTTAGAACTAAATAGTTCTTTACTACCAGGACGTTCAAGTGCTTTGGTTGTAAAAGGCGCAAAAACTCCTACTGCATCTACTTGTCCAGCTACAAATGCTGCTGCTGCTGCTCCTGTTTCTAAAGGTTGAAAATCAATATCTTTTTGAGTCATACCAGCTTCTTGTAATCCTAGTAAAAGCAGGAAGTGATCAACTGTTCCTTCTTCTGCTGCAACTTTTTTACCCTTTAAGTCAGCAACGCTATTAATTCCCTGGCGGACAATAATTTTATCATTGCCAGTTGAATTGTCATTAACTAAAACAACAACTTGATCTGCTCCAGCTGCAACTGAACTAATTGTGTCATTTAAAGTTTGAGTGTTAGCATCAAGTTGTCCGGCGGTGAAGGCATTAATTGAATCTAAATAGCCGTCAAACCATTTCAAATCTACATTAACGTTGTTGGCAGAAAATAGCTTTTGTTCCTGAGCAACTTGCCAAGGAATCCAACCAGGCCAGGCACTAAATCCCATTTGAATAGGAGCAGATGAAGAATTATTGTTTGAAGTAGTTTGTTGAGTAGAAGTACAACTAACTGTAACAACTAAGCTAATTAAGAATATACTAAACCAAGAAATTAAAGCCCGAATTTTCATATAATCTCCTTTTGCAAGATTAAGTAATGGAATAATTGCTATTTAATGAATCAATTTATGAAAGCTAATTGACGCGCACTAGACGAACTTCTGTACGTTGATTGCGGTAATCAGTTGGGGAAATTCCGGGTAGAGGTTTGCTAAAGCTTTTGCCTTCAGCAACAATTTTGTGCTTGAGACGGCGCGATCGCAAATAGCTAGCTACCACCTGCGCCCGTTGTTGGCTCATTATCTGATTAAAATTAGCCGTGCCAGTTTTAGATGTATGTCCAATTACTTTTACAGCTACAGTTTGGGGATTAAATTCCGCAATTTCTTGAGCTAGCTGATTCAGGGTTTGTTTACTTTGAGGATTTAGTTGCGTAGAGCCAACATTAAATTTCACCTCTCCCCGCACTTGCAAATTGCCAATATTCGGGGCAGTTTTAATTTGGCTAATATTAACTGTAGTGGGGGCGATTACTTTTCCGTTACCTGCCAATCTATCTGCTAATTGAGGTTTATCCGGACGAATTAAGCTAATCAAAGTTTGAGTATTAGCTGCCGCTTGGGAAATAAACTGGGAGGAAAACAGCGCGTCGGGTTGGGGAACCTTGTCCAGTTCACCTGCCATTGTTAAGATTGCAGCAGTGTAGATAATGCGTTTCTTTAGCGTGTCATTCGTCAGCCAATTTTTAGCTTCAACAGCAGTGAAAAAATCAATACCTTGCAAAACTGCGTTAGCATCACTAGGCGATAATTTACCATCTTCGGCAATTTGTTTTTGTAACTGTGAAGCTTCGCGGATATTAGCATCAATGCGGCGGTAATAAGCTGCTAATAATTGAGAGATTTTATCAGGCTGCGACTGAATTAGGCGATCGGAGGCAACAATTACATCTACAATTGCCTCTGGTGCATCCTTACTAGATAAAACTACTGTGTAACCTTGCTGCCGAGCTTGGCTGACATATGGCTCCCAAATCACAGCAACTGCTAAATTTTGAGTGGGATCTTGTAACAATTTCCAAGCATTGGAAGCATCTGCTACCTTTTTGACTTCAAAATCAGACAAATTAAATGCCTCGAATTTGGTACTCAGCACCAAAGTTAAATACTCGCTAGGAGTATCGCCAGCAAAGGTAATGCCTAACTTTTGTCCAGTGCGTTGTTGCACTAGGTTGTTCAAGTCTAGGAGTGACTTTAAACTAGGATACTTCTTGGTATTTAAAACAACTGCATCTGCCCCTACTGTACGGTCAATTAGCCCGACAATTTTTCCTTGAGGCTTTTGTTTCAAAAATTGATCTAGCGTAGTTACTAATAAATCAGCATTCCCCTGGTTCAAAAGGTCAGCTCGTTTAGCTTGATCAAATTCATCTGCATAACGCAGACTAATACCAACTTCTTTAAGTGCTTCTTGAAAGGCCTGACTACGAAAGGTACTATAACCACTAAATGTGTCGCCCAAAAGCGTCAGTTGTGTAGTTTGATTCTGTCCACTTGAAATAAATCCCATCCTATTCAGCCACAAAATACTTATCAACCCGAGAACACCACCAACGCTGATGCCAGTTGTAAATACAAGAGCTACTACCGAGACTAGTGGATTGTTACGCTTACTCTTACCCATTAGCGTTTACCAACTTGCTGTGTTGGATTATACAATACACTTTTATTTAGATTTTGAAGTGTATACTCTTTAACTTCTTTTTGGCACAGGTTACTATCTGTTGTTTAATCAAACGTGCAAGGCACGAGTTATTAGTCATTAGCCATCAGAAAGAAGCATTAATTCAAACACTGTTTGGCGGTATAAATATATGCAAATATTACTAATGACTTGTTCATAAACGGACTAATTAATGTTGAATAGCAACTGACTTAAATGCGTGTTCTTTAGTAACGTAGCGCACCCAATTTAACCAATCCTCTATTCCCTCACTGGTTTTTGCAGAAATAGGAATAATTGTAGCCTGAGGATTCATCTGGCGGATATTTGCCTCAATGCGACTTAGATCAATTTCCAAATAAGGTGCTAAGTCCATTTTTGTAATTAGCAAACAGTCTGCTTCTTGAAACATAATTGGATACTTAAGCGGCTTATCTTCGCCCTCAGTTACACTCAAAAGCGCAACTTTAGCGTGTTCTCCTACTTCAAACTCGGCAGGACAAACTAAATTGCCAACATTTTCTACTAACACCAAATCAAAATTATTTGGATTATAAGAATGTTTCAATTGATGAATTCCACCAGCAACCATTTTTGCATCTAAGTGACACGATCGCCCTGTATTAATCGCAATTACAGGAACATCGTATTGTCGCAGGCGATCGGCATCTAGCTGGGTTGTCATATCGCCTTCAATAACAGCAATTTTTAGCTCGTTACTTAAAGCAGCTAAAGTGCGTTCTAAAAGCACAGTTTTACCAGCACCAGGACTACTCATAATATTCAGGCAAGTAATTCCCCATTCATTAAAATGGACTCGATTATGATCTGCTCCCGCTTGATTTGCATGGAGTAAATTAATTCCTAAAGCTGCGTCAAATGTTTGATGCATAAGTTTCTGTTGTATCAGAATATTCAACTGAGTCAATTTTTAATTCCCGTCCTGAGCGAATATCATCCATAGGAGAATGACATTTAGGGCAAGCATACTGAATGCCAATTTCCGGTTGATATTTCTGTTGGCAAGTATGACAAAAAGCAATTAAAGGCGTTTCTTGAATAATTAATTTCGCTCCATCTAAAAAAGTATTGCGAGTTTGCACTTCAAAAGCAAATTGTAAACTCACAGGTTCCACACAAGTAAACTTACCAACAATTAAATGCACAGCAGAAATTTTTGTTTGTTCTGGCTGAGATTCCCACCAATCTTTTAACGTCAAAATTAACGCCTTGGTCATATCAGTTTCGTGCATCTACCTTGTCCACTCTTTAACTAATTCTGGTTGAGCTTCGGGGTGAATATAATTTGGTTTTTCTTTGCGGGGTAATTGACCTGATACTACTAAATGTCCCATCGTGTCACAAATTACTCGCGCCGCCATTAATGCAGTCATATCGCTAACGTCATAAGGTGGCGAAACTTCTACAACTTCCAAGCCACAAATAGGAGCGCGTTGGACAATTTTGCCTAGCATATAAAGCGCTTCACGGGGTAATAAACCGCCTGGTTCTGGCCATCCAGTTCCTGGTACAAAACCTGCATCTATACAGTCAATATCAAAACTGATATAAACGCAATCTGTACCGTCTAAAGCTCTTTCTAAAGCAAAATTTACGGCTGCATCTAATCCCATTTCTGTAATGTCTGTAACTGTTAGAACATTACTTGCGCGTTCACGATAAAATTTTACGCCTTCACGCGGTACTTGCCAGCCACCAATTCCCAATTGAACTAAGTTTTTAGGTGGTGCATTTTTGATATTAGTTGCATGAAACCAAGGACAAGTATGCATCCGTTCGTCTAAATCGGTTTCCTGGGTATCTACATGGCGATCAAAATGAATAATTCCTACTTTTTTATCACCTAAATGACGACATATCCCTCGCACAGTAGGATAACCAATTGAATGATCGCCGCCTAAAATTATGGGAAATGCACCGGAACTAAAGATGTGAGCAATACCTTTAGAAATCTGGTCAAACGACTTTTCGTTATTAGCAGGAATAGTAAAAATATCCCCAACATCACACAACGTTATTTGTTCGCGTAAATCAACACCAAGTTCAAAACTATAAGGAGTATAAAGTGCAGAAATACGGCGAATTCCTTGGGGTCCAAAACGAGTTCCAGGACGATAAGTTGTGCCAGAATCGTGGGGTACGCCGACAACAGCAACATCATATTCGCCAACTTTGCGGACATCTTCTATGTATGGTGCTTTCAGGAAAGTGTTAATGCCAGCAAAGTGAGGTAATTCACCACGCGAAAATGTAGGAATTGAGCGATCAATTATGCTATCTGCTCCTTGTAACCCAAATTCTAAGCCTTGGGAAACTTCTTGTTGCCACCCAGTTAAAGGCAGTTTTGCTTCTCGTTCTAAAGCTCGTTCGGCTTCAGTAGGTGGTTGCTCACTATGAGATTCTAGGCTTTCCTCAAGAGGGCGATCGCGTTCAGTCATTTTCTATATATCCCAGAGACTATCAAAGTACAAATGCTTTACAGCATAAATTTTCAACACAAAAGCCCGGATAAACATTAACAGTTCATCGACTGTTATATGTCTCTCCCGGGCTTTTTTCCCGCCGTGTAACCAGTACCAATTCTCAGGCTGGTTGCTTCTCTTGGACCAGACATTTAAATCATCAAACTTAAACCGGAACCCTAGAAGCTATTTAATTATTTTGTTTTACTTCATTGCTGAAAAAGCTTACAGTTTAGTCTCCCTAATTTAAAACTACAATTCAGATATCTACTTATCGATTATGATTAAGATAGTAAATACTTGTAGTAGATATTAGTATCAATATCCTTAAAACTAAAGTGTATTGAAAACTACAAAATGACTAATATTGATGCCGAAAGCCCCAAGTTTTATACCAACCGCACTGTGCAACGGGCAGAGCGATCGCTTATGTGTTTGCCATTCCAGCTAGCTTTATTTGAAAAAATGCGCTCCACAAGTGTCGGCGCTCAAGCGATCGCTGGAGATTTAGGTATCAAACAAAACTATACAAAACGCCCTCTATCAGAATTAGCAGCCGAAAACGCTCTTTTATGGCTAATTCAGGTAGGCGTGTTGCGGCGAGAAGTCGATGGTCAAGGCATTACCGATAGTTTTCGCTTGACACCTTTAGGTCGCCAGATTGTGGAACAATATCAAGGAAGCCTGCCTAGTCCCTCGTGGAGCGATTACTTCTATAATGCTTTAAATCGTTGGTTCAGATTGCCGTTTTAGTCCGCAGGGGAGCAGAAAGTAGTTTTGAGCTTGCTCAACGCAGCAGCCGGAGGAAGCTCCGGCTGACCGTTGAGTTTTGAGTTTTAGCTTTAATAGCTCGTAAATTAAGACTAATCAAGAGCATTACTTCTTCTAACCCAACATTCAACACTTAAAATTCATAATTGGAGCGCAGCGACTTGTCTCCTGTCTTCAATTACTATGATTAAGTATTAATCATAGAGGAGCTAATAATGAGCATTCACAAGGATTTAATCTTAAAAGTTAGGAATGACCAGTAACAGGGAAGAATGAAGAATGAATACTATCCCTTGTTTTACATTCTTCTGATAATCGCTTCTTACTTTAGCTGCCACTGATAAATCCTTATGAAATCAATTATGGTAGTGGGAACTACATCCCACGCTGGAAAATCGCTCCTTACCGCCGCTATTTGTCGCATTTTGGCACGGAACAATTGGCGAGTAACTCCCTTTAAAGGGCAGAATATGGCATTAAATGCCTATGTCACTGCAAATGGGGGAGAAATTGGCTACGCTCAAGCACTACAAGCTTGGGCGGCTGGTATTCATCCTTTAGTAGAAATGAACCCAATTCTACTTAAGCCTCAAGGTGACATGACTTCTCAGGTAATTCTTAAAGGTAAAGCCGTAGGCAAGGTGAGCGCCGCCGATTATTATGAGCAGTATTTTGATTTAGGGTGGCGGGCAATTCAGGAATCGTTGCAGTATTTACAAACAGAATTTGACGTAATTGTTTGTGAAGGAGCAGGAAGCCCGGCAGAAATTAATCTCAAGCACCGCGACTTAACTAATATGCGCGTGGCGAAATATTTAAATGCCGCAACTCTCTTAGTAGTTGATATCGACAGAGGTGGGGCTTTCGCCCATGTGGTAGGAACTTTAGAATTGCTAGAACCAGAGGAAAGAGCTTTAATTCGGGGCGTAGTAATCAACAAGTTTCGGGGACAGCGTTCCATCCTAGAACCAGGTATCAAATGGTTAGAAGAACGCACTGGTATTCCTGTTGTCGGTGTTATTCCCTGGATCGAGCACGTATTTCCAGCTGAAGATTCACTTGACTTACTAGAACGTAAATCTGCTAAATCTCAAAGCGAACTTAACATTGCAGTAATCCGCTTACCCCGGATTTCCAACTTTACTGATTTCGATCCTTTAGAAGCAGAACCGAGTGTTACAGTCAAATACCTTAGTCCTAAGCAAGATTTAGGACATCCAGATGCTGTAATTATTCCTGGCTCAAAAACAACGATCGCCGACTTGTTAGTTCTCCAAAAAACTGGGATGGCACAAGCAATTCAAAATTATGCGGCGGCGGGTGGTACGGTAATTGGGATCTGCGGCGGTTATCAAATGCTAGGCAAGTATTTAGCCGATCCCGAAGGGATAGAAGGTGACTCTGGTAGGTTCCAGGGATTAGGGATGCTACCAATTCAAAGCGTGATCACCGGAAATAAAGTCGCGCGTCAACGACAAGTAACTTCTAACTTTCCCCAGGTTGGGTTGCCGATATCTGGCTATGAAATCCATCAAGGGCGATCGCGCGTTATTGAATCGCCAAATATTAAACCGGATTCTTACTACCCTTTGTTCGACGATCCTGGCTTGGGCTTAGTAGATAGTGCTCAATCAGTCTGGGGCGCTTATCTGCATGGCTTATTTGATAATGGTCCTTGGCGACGTGCCTGGTTAAATCGCCTGCGTCAACAACGAGGACTAAAATCTTTGCCCACAGGCGTTGCTAACTACCGCAAACAGCGCGAGGTACTATTAAACTCGCTAGCAAACATCGTTGAAGCCCATCTAGATTTAACACTCATTTTGCCGGATTACAAAAAGAACAATGACAATTAATGTCCGTTTTTTACCAGATGATGTAACGATTGATGCTCAGGTAGGAGAACTGCTGTTAGACGTAGCCCAACGAGCTGGCATAGTTATTCCCACTGGTTGCCTAATGGGTTCATGTCATGCTTGTGAAGTAGAGCTAGAAGACGGTAATTTGATCCGCGCTTGTATTACCGCAGTCCCACCAGGGCAATCTGAGCTAATAATTAATCTCTTTTTTGACCCTACATGGTAGTTTAATAAGCGCGATTCCCTACCCCCTAACCCCTGGAAGCGTAGCATAAGTACGGAAGCGTTCTAGATCAGCACGAATCGTTGATTCAACAACACGACCGAGAAACAAATTATCCATAATTTTGCCAAGGACACCAGGGATAGCGTAGGCAACAGTAAGTTTAACAATGCTGCTACCCTTGCGATCATAAAAGCGGATCGCGCCTCTGTTAGGCAAACCATCAATTGATTCCCACTGGATAATCTGGTGCGGAATTACTTTTTGAATGCGAGATTGCCAGCTAAATTCCAATCCACCAGTGCTCAGTTTCCAACGCGATAACTCCGGGTTATCCTCCGAAACTTTAACCGAATCAATCCACTTCATCCACCGAGGCATCTGCTCCAAATCAGACCACAGATTCCACACATGGTCAATCGGAGCATCTACCTCAACTTCCACACTATGCTCTAGCCAATCAGTCATTTACTTTTCCTCTTCCTTGGCGTTCTTGGCGTTTTGGCGGTTCGTTTCCTCTAAACCGCCGACAATTGACTGCTATCGACTATCTCAACATTCTCCAAAATCGCCTTAGCAGCTTGCCGTCCAGAAAGAGTTGCTCCCTCCATGCTATCGATGTAGTCTTGTTGCGTATAACTACCCGCAAGGAAGAAATTAGCAATCGGAGTTTGTTGCGGCGGACGATAAACATCCATACCAGGTGCTTCGCGGTAGAGAGACTGAGCAAGTTTAACAACGTTTGACCATGTTACATTCAGTTGCCGCGACGACGGGAACAGCTCATGCACTTGCTTGAGGACGTGATCGGCGATCGCTTCATTACTCTCTTTAATAAACGGATCTCCCGGAGTTAACACCAATTGCATCAAAGAACCTTGCCCTTCGCGGTAGTAATCGCTGGGACTGGTTAAAGCTAAATCTGCAAAACAAGAAAAATCTGCATCACTTGTATACAGCAAATTATCGATACCAGCAGCATGATCTAGCTGCTTTCGTTCACCCTCATCTTGCAGTTCTGTCACCCAACCATCAAACCGGAGCTGCACTGTTGTAACTGGCACTGTATCCAGCTTATAAATATTGTCAAACTCAGACCATTTACGCCACTCTTGGGGCAGAATACGTTGAACTCCAGGGACATCGCAGGCGCAGATATAGGCATCTGCTTTGATAATTTCTTCTGTGTCACCGTTAGCAACTACTAGCCCTGTAACTCGCGTTCCCACCCCGTCGCCTGTAAACTGAATTTCCCTCACGCGGCGGCGAGTATAAATCTTTGTTCCTCTTGCTTCTAGATAGTCAAGAATCGGTTTAAGCAAATATTCATAAGGTGAACCTTCCAGCATTCGCAACACCGATGCCTCGGTTCTAGCGGCAAACATCTGGAAGATGGTTAGCATACAACGAGCGGAGATATTTTCGCAATCGATAAAACCCAGTGCGTAGGCTATTGGGTTCCACATCCGCTTAATACTGCCATTGCTACCGCCGTGACTGCGAAACCAGTCAGCAAAGCTAATTTTATCTAAGCTGCGGATCGTTTTCATTGATCCCTCGAAGTCTACCAAACCGCGCACGATTGTACTGCTACCAAGCGCGATCGCATTCTGTACTTTATCCTGCAATGATAGTTGCGATGTTGTGAAAAATGCCTTGATACCATTAAACGGCGCACCCGTGATGAAGCGAAAATCTAAGGCACCAGTAACACCGCCTTTGTTGATAAAGGTGTGAATATGTTCTTTGCGGCGCAAATTCTCAAACGCCCCCACCTTTTTTAACAATTCAAATAGCTGGTAGTAGTTACCAAAAAAGACGTGCAATCCCATCTCAATATGATTGCCATCAGCATCAACCCAACTGCCGACTTTTCCGCCGACAAACGGACGAGACTCAAAAATTTCTACTTCCCAGCCAGCATCAGCTAAATCTACAGCAGTTGCTAGCCCAGCTAGTCCCGCCCCCACGATTGCAGCACGCATTTAGTCTATCCTTCTGACTTTCTTTACATATTTTAATCTGGAGAGGGACAAGAGGATTGAGCGATCGCGTATCCCTATAACTTAATTCCCAATCGCTGAGAATAGCTTAAAACTGTATTTTGCAACAACATAGCAACAGTCATCGGTCCCACGCCGCCAGGGACTGGGGTGATAAATTGGGCTACACTCTGCACAGAATCGAAGTCAACATCTCCCACCAAGCTGCTACCTTTGTCGTCTTCGACGCGATTTATACCAACATCAACAACAACAGCACTCTGTTTGACCATTTCAGCCCTAATTAATCCTGGACGACCTACGGCTGTAATTAGGATATCAGCACTTTTGGTAATAGCTGGTAAGTCTTGCGATCGCGAATGGGCAACTGTGACTGTAGCATCGGCTTCTAGTAGCATCAAAGCTAGCGGCTTACCTACTAAAATACTCCGCCCCACGACAACAACTTGTTTACCTGCAAGCGGAATTTGATATTCCTGCAACAAACGCATTACCCCAGCTGGTGTACAACTGCGTAAACCTGGTTCCCCACGCACAAGCCGCCCTAAGTTAACTGGGTGCAATCCGTCAGCATCTTTGTCTGGATTTATTTGATGCAGCAGTGAAACCGCATCTAGATGTTCAGGTAGCGGTAGCTGCACAAGAATACCATCGACGCGATCGTCTTGATTAAGTGCTTGAATAACTTCTTCTAATTGAGTTTGGCTAGTGTTAGCTGCAAAATGTTGCCCAAAAGAAGTAATACCAACTTTTGTGCAGGCACGTTCTTTATTTCGCACGTAGGCGGCGCTAGCTGGATTATCGCCAACCATAATTACGGCTAAACCTGGTGCGCGTCCAATTTGCGGTTGCAATGCTTGAATGCGTTCTTTTAAAGTTGTCTGAATTCTCTCAGCCAGTGCTTTACCGTCTAGTATTTGAGCAGTTTTTGTATTCATTACAATTTTCGGAAGATTTCTAGGACTTTGCTATTTAATGGATTAGCATTTTTTGTAAGCACAGCTTCGTGTCTCGTGTCTCTCTTCTTCTGAGTACAGTAGCTTCCCAATGTCTAAGCTTATAAAATTAAGGGAACTTACTATTCAAGTTGCGACGATGCCAGTAAAAACTTAAGTATTTTAATCACAAAAGGTAATCATGCAACAATCAAGAAGATTTCAAGTTGTACCTTTTTACTTTTTTATTGTAGGTGGGCTGGTTTGTGTCAGCTTAGTTCAGTTTGGAGTTAGCAGTATTAACTCCTTATTTGGCACTAATGTCACCAATATCCGCGATATCAATTTAAAGCAAGACAACAACGCTACAGTTTATCTCGAAGGCAAGGTAACTCATCGCGTCCCTCTGCTAGAGTCGCAGATGTATCAACTGCAAGATGCAAGCGGTAGAATCTGGGTATTAACTGATCAAAAAGATTTGCAGCTAAACGACGAAGTGATGATTAAGGGCAATGTTCGCTTCCAAAGCATTCCCTTAGCAGGAAAAGATTTTGGGGAAGTATATGTGCAAGAGCAACAACAACTAGAACATACTCCAGCACCCTAATTTTTACTCTTAAGGAGAAACTATGAGCGATCAATATATTCATGTGGCGATCGCTATTCTATATCATCAAAACAAGTTTCTCCTGCAACTGCGAGATAACATCCCCGGTATCATTTATCCTGGTCACTGGGGTTTATTCGGCGGTCACATTGAATTAGGGGAAACACCAAATGTCGCTGTCAAGCGGGAACTGCTAGAGGAAATTGGGTATATTCCACCAACGCTATTCAAGTTTGACTGTTATTCAGATCCAAAGGTAGTTCGCCACGTCTACCACGCACCACTAACAGTGGAATTAAATACGCTAGTCCTCAGCGAAGGCTGGGATCTGGATTTGCTAACACCTGAACAAATTAAACAAGGTGAGCATTATTCACAAAAAGCTAATCAAGTGCGACCTTTAACACCTCCTACCCAACGAATTTTACTGAATTTTATAAATAGAGGTGTCCTAACCAGTTATTAAACATCCACACAAAATATTTCTCTTCAGTCTATTCTCAAAATTAACTCTATATTTTCGTTTTCTTAACCCAATAACTAACTACACGAGCTAACGTTTTTCCTTCCTCTGCTATCAACTTAGCTTCTTCTAAAAAATCTATAACATTATCGGTTGCTGTACCGGGATGTGACTTAACCATACCATGCACTATCTTGTTTCTTTGTCTACTCCACTGCTCAACTGCTGTTTGTAAGTCACAGTAAGTTCGAGTATTTATTGGGGTGGGGTTCTGTTTTTTCCATATTTGGATTAATTTTGCGAATCCAGGATATTTTCTTATTTCAGCAGCACGTTCAATAGCTCCTACACCTACTAAGTAAGAGATGAGCCTATCAGTGATGATACTTTCTTCAAGTGTCACTGCTTCTAAGTAAAAGCCTTGCTCTTGAGCTTTCTTAATTCGGCTCCAAGCTTCTTTATAACTTAGATATTTTGCAACATTTCCTTTAGGAGTCTTGTCTAGGAGACTCGACATAAGTGTTAAATAAGTTTCTTTACAACTCATTGCATTACCTTGAAAATTTACGTTGTTTTTTACTTTATTAATGTCAGATATATTAATGTTTTGGGTTATTAAATTAAAAGCTATAAAGTTAATTTAAGGACTTGTCCTAGTCAAATAGCCATCAAAACCATTAATTTCAACTTTCAAAACTTCAATCATGTCACAAGTTGAAAAAGTCGCATCTGCCATTGCATCCGCTATCTTTTCAGCATCTTGCTGTGTACTTACTCCCTCTGAAACATAGACGTTCATAGTTTGACTACTCGAATCAAAACTTGCTGAAGCCAATGAACCCATTTTTTGATTAAAGTTATTCACACAAAGCGTTGGTCCCGCTTTTGTAGTGGATGTTGTAGATGAAGAAGACGAGGTAGATGGTACAGGCTTAGAAGACGAGCTAGGTGGCACAGATTCATTAGGAAAAATACTAATAATCCAACCTAAAATAAAATAAGTGAAAAGAATTCTGTAAAGTCTAGGAGATTCATAAAGTGCTTTATCAGGACGGCTAGCAAATCCTGATATGTACCACTTCCAAAAACGACTCAAAATTGATAAAACTTTAGTCTGCAATTCAGAGGATACTTTCCCGTTGTCGATGATTTTAGAGTTTTCAGGAAAGCCGTGCTTAGATTCATTAGAAGTAGAATTGCCGTTTAAAGATTGTCTAGAGCTTAGAGATACTTCATTAACAGAATCTAAAATCTTTTGCCATTCTGGCTGAGTCGAACCAGCAACCCTACCAATAAGTTTGAATTTGTCTACACCGTTGTACTTTAATCCCTTTGATTTTAGAGCCTTAAGTTCGTTTTTAACACTTTTAGTCAGCTCCAGATACTCGAACAATGATTCTGTGCTGCGATTAATAACAATATTCAGTTGGTTTTTTGCCTGACTAACTTGAACTTTTACATTATATTTAGCTAATGCTAATTCAAGAGAACTCCGAACTTGATCAATTTCTGATTCAAGCATCACTGGAGTAGCTTGGTAGTCTTCAATTTTATCAAGGTTACTCTCATTTTCTCTTTCCTCTTTTTTATTCTGTTCTTCAAATACAGACTCGTTTGAAGGCTTTTCTTGCTCTTTTTGAAAAAGAACTGCCAAAATACTCTGGTAGGTTTTCTTATCCGTAATAGCAAGAAATTTTCGTCCGTCCTCTAATTCACATGAAAAACAAACTTCAGTTTTATTACCTCCTGATAGCACACCAGCTAGACCACCTACTACTAAACCAAGACCTCCTGTTAGTAATCCGCCTACGATTGCTCCCGTAAATCCCCATCCAGCACTACCAGCTAACTTTTTAAGGCTCTCCTCCGTCTGCAATTCAGCACTTTTTACCCACTTTGGATCTATCCTCTGTTGCCCTTTACGCAAATCGCCAGCGAGAACCTTTATTATTGCCATGTTGTTTACCTAAATGATTATTTATCACTTAGTCCTAGTGTTCCCGAAAATCTTTTAAACTAAACTTTTAAACTCCAAATTTAAATAGCAGCAAAATGAGAGGCTAACAAAGCGAATAAGCTAGCTTTAGCCGTAACAGTTAAAAAACTCTCTTATTTTAGTAACTGAAAAACCTTAGAACTAAGCGTTAGTAAGCGAATTACTCAGTCTCAGGTGCTACCTGGATTAGATATGTCTTTGCTGGAAGAAGCTCTGCGGCGTAGTCGTCAGAGCGATAATACTCAAGTCGGTGCTTGGTTATTAGCCCAAATTCAGAACGAAAGTTAAACTTTTACGGTAGAGTCAATAAAAGTTTAAACGTAGCACTAGCACGTTGATGTGGCGCTGTAAGAGTGGAAATTAAGTAAATGACTTTTGAACCTGCGGCGATCGCCTGGCATAATGGCAAATTAGTTGAACGCGAACAAGCAGCACCTTCTATAGCTAGCCATTCTCTGCATCTAGGCATTGGTGTGTTTGATGGCATTATGGCTTACTGGAACGGCGATCACTATTACATCCATCGTTTAGATGCACATTTAGATCGCCTCCGCAACGGTTCTACAAAAATGGGACTAGGATTTTCCTGGTCAAATGCTGACCTTAAATCAGGAATTTTGGCACTTTTAGAGCAAATACCCGCACAAACTTACTACATTAGACCGATCGCTTATCGTGCCGGGGCATATTTCCACATTAACGATGAAATGCCTGTTGATGTGACGATTTTGGCGGTTACTATTGCCCGCGACGTAGTTAAACCTCTTACTTGTCACATTTCACCGTTCCAGCGTGTTTCTGGTAGCGCTATTCCTGTTACCTGGAAAATATGCGGCACATATGTAAATAGTTACCTTGGTCGTCGCACAGCAGAGTTAAATGGATTTAATGATGCCATAATGCTTGATCAGCAAGGTCGAATTACCGAGGCTCCAGCTGCTAATATTCTTTTCCTGCAAAAAGACAAAGTTATTACACCTACCTTAACTGAGAATATTTTCCCTGGGATTACCCGCGCTACACTGCTTGATATTGCTCAGTCTTTGAATATCGAGGTGATTGAACGCGATGTTCGTCCAGAGGAACTAGGAAACTTTGACGGCGCTTTCTTAGCTGCGACTATGATGGAATTGAAACCATTGGTAAGCATTGATTCTCATCAGTATGACTCAGTAAATCATGCGCTATTTCGTCAGTTTCTACAGGAGTTTCAGGAGATTACGCACCAATGAGGGAGACAAGGGGACAATTGACTTATTTCCTCTCCAACACCCAACGCCCAATCCCCAACACCTAGCACCCATTTGGTAAAGTCAAATAATGACTAAGACGGATCACTGAGTCTATGAACGTTCCTGCTGCACCTACTCCAGAACCCACTGATTCTAACCAAACTAAGCAACCATCAGCTGATCATCGGCAACTAGATTGCACAAAGCTATCACCGATGTTTCAACACTTTGTTGCAGTCAAGGAACAGTATCCCCACGCCCTGCTACTGTATCGCTGTGGAGACTTCTATGAAACTTTCTTCCAAGATGCCGTTATTGTTTCTAGAGAATTGGAACTTGTGCTTACTAGCAAGCATGGAGGTGAAGTTGGGCGGGTAAGAATGACGGGTGTACCGCATCATGCTTTGGAACGGTACTGCACAATGTTAGTAGAAAAGGGATATGCGATCGCCATTTGCGATCAAGTAGAAGACGCGGCTGATGCGGCGGCGCAAAATCGGCAAGTACGGCGGGAAGTAACGCGAGTCCTCACACCGGGAACTTTACTTGATGACGGAATGCTGCAAGCGCGGCGTAACAACTTTTTGGCAGCCGTAGTCATTGCCGGAAATTACTGGGGTTTAGCTTATGCAGACATCTCTACTGGGGAATTTTTTACGACTCAAGCAAGTAATTTAGAACAACTAACGCAAGAATTGATGCGCTTGCAACCATCAGAAATCCTTGTGCCTACAAATGCCCCAGATTTAGGTAGTTTATTACGACCAGGAGAGACATCAGAGCATTTACCCAGTTGTTTACCGCCATCATTTTGCTATGCCCTGCGATCGCAACATGGGTTTACTGGAGCAGAAGCAAGAACTAGACTGTTGCAAAGATTTAAAGTGCGATCGCTCGAAGGTATGGGGTGCGAACACTTACCCCTTGCTGTCCGTGCTGCTGGCGGATTGCTGCAATATTTAGAAGAAACCCAAAAAGAAAACCCAGTTGCCTTACAAGCGCTAAAAACATATAGCCTCACTGATTACCTAATTCTTGACCACCAAAGCCGCCGCAATCTCGAAATTACTCAAACTGTTAGAGATGGAATTTTTCACGGTTCTCTGCTGTGGGCGTTAGACAGAACTAGCACTGCAATGGGGGGTAGGGCTTTGCGGCGCTGGTTTTTGCAACCACTAATCGATATTAAAGGCATTCGAGCGCGGCAGGATACTATTCAAGAACTAATAGAAAATGGAGCGCTGCGTCAAGACTTACGCGCCTTGTTGCGGCAAATCTATGATTTAGAACGATTAACAGGGAGAGCTGGTTCTGGCAGTGCAAATGCGCGGGATTTAGTCGCTTTAGCTGATTCACTTTTGCGATTGCCTCAATTGGCTAGCTTAGTACAGATAGCGTATTCTCCTTATCTACGAGCTTTACAAAAAGTACCACCAGTATTAGAACAACTCGGACACCAACTCCGCAATCATTTAGTAGAGTCACCGCCGCTTTATCTCACTGAAGGTGGCTTGATTCGTCCTGGCTTTAACCCACAGCTAGATCAAATGCGCGTTGCTGTAGAAGCAGATCAGCAATGGATAGCCAACTTGGAAGTTGATGAGAAAGCGCGAACAGGCATTCCTACATTAAAGGTAGGCTTTAATAAAACATTTGGCTACTACATCAGCATTTCCCGCACAAAAGCGGATCAAGTTCCAGATAATTACATCCGTAAGCAAACTCTGACGAATGAAGAACGGTATATTACTCCGGAATTGAAGGAAAAAGAAGCGCGAATCTTAACAGCGCGTGATGATTTGAATCGGTTGGAGTATGAGATTTTTACTGCTTTGCGTTTAGAAGTGGGAGAACAAGCGGAAGTTATACGTAATGTTTCCCGTGCTGTAGCAGCAGCAGATGTATTGTGTGGCTTGGCAGAAGTAGCAGTGTATCAAGGTTACTGTCGTCCGACTATGGTGGCAGGACGCGAGATTACAATTATTGACGGGCGACATCCAGTAGTTGAACAGTCTTTGCCAGCTGGATTTTTTGTACCGAATTCAACTGAACTAGGAAGGAGACAGGAGACAGGAGACAGGAGACAGGAGACAGGAGATGAAATTTACTTACCACTTGCTCCTGATTTGATTATTCTCACGGGACCAAATGCTAGTGGCAAGAGTTGTTATTTACGCCAGGTGGGGTTGATTCAGCTGATGGCGCAGGTGGGGTGTTTTGTGCCAGCTACATCAGCAACGTTGGGGATATGCGATCGCATTTTTACTCGTGTTGGTGCTGTAGACGATCTAGCGACAGGTCAATCTACGTTTATGGTAGAGATGAATGAAACAGCGAATATTCTCAATCATGCAACGGCGCGATCGCTTGTGTTGTTAGATGAAATTGGTCGAGGAACGGCAACTTTTGATGGACTTTCTATTGCTTGGGCGGTGGCTGAGTATCTTGCAGCTGAAATTCAAGCGCGGACAATTTTTGCTACCCACTACCACGAACTAAATGAACTTGCCTCAATTGTCTCTAATGTTGCTAATTACCAAGTGACGGTAAAAGAGTTACCCGACCAAATTGTGTTTTTACACCAAGTCCAACCAGGCGGGGCAGATCGATCCTATGGTATCGAGGCAGGACGATTGGCAGGTTTACCAACTGTTGTGATTGATCGCGCAAAGCAGGTGATGGGTCAAATTGAGAAGCATAGTAAAATTGCGATCGGTCTCCGTGAAGAATTCAAGTAGTAGACTCAAATTACAATTAGCACACTACTTATTAAACTTTTTGTCCTGTTTACCTGCGATCAAGACATTTCCTTCTTGATCACTAACTCCGGCTTCCCCAACTCCATGTACGACAACGCCGCCGTCAATTATGGCACTGTATTGTTCGTGGTGATGACCGTGAAATATCGTTTTGGCTCCCAGCGCGTGGGCTAGATAATCGAGTTCCTTGAAGCCGTAACGATGGCAGGAAGGCGCTTCATGAGTTACTAATATATCTGCCCTACTGTGCCACAGCGCCTCATATTGCTGCCAAAATATACTGGCATGATGTTTGCGGGGAATCCCCTCACGCCAGCGATCGCCTTTGCCACAAGTGACCAATAAGTCTTGAGGACTAGGGAATCTCGGTTGGCTTGGTGGTCGCCAAATTTTTTCCCGGAACACACCACCCAAACCAGCTACTAATTTGCCATCAATTTTGACAACACGACCGTGCAGATTGCGCTTGCCAAGTTCTAGCCCAAATAAATGGTCATACCAGCGATCTTGGTCAGTATCATGATTGCCAGGAATAAACCAAATTTCAGTTTGATTGATGATGTCTGCAAGCTCTTGTTCAAGCGATCGCTCTAATTCAAAATCACCCAGCAAAACTACAGCTTGCGGAGAGTAAGTTTTCACCGCCCTAATAACGGGTCGGAAATCACCATGTGGATCTCCACCAAATAAAATCATTATCCTTACTCTCTTTGGGGAATAAGATTAATTATGCCTATTAATTATTCTCCCCTGCTGTCCTGATTTTCTGCTACATCATTTTTAATCAGCAAGGTAGAATTTTTAAGTTTAATCTATAGGCTTATTGTTTAGGTGGAAACCAACATCAAGAACAGTACCTAGTTCTCAACGAACGCTCTAGAAACCCTGGATTTGCTTCAACTGAGAGTTTATGATCAAGAAAACGGCGGTTGGTTGCTAATCACTCCTAGCCCTGTGTTACCTAGATCGTACCTGCTGCCAAACGGTGTATTGTTCCTGTTGAATGGATATCAGAGTTATGAAAGAAATGACTGAACTTCAGAAACAGCAGTATGAAAAAATAGGTGAAATCGCTGCATTAGGTCGGCAACGCTACCTGGACGTAGGGAGCGATCCTCGGCGTTGTCCAAGTGGTCTGCATGGTGATGATTATCTGACAGATACAGAACGGCAAGAAATATTAGCATTAGCGCGAAAAGTTTTTGGTGTTTATACCAAGGATGGTTATGTACATTGCCAAGGGCGATCTTGGAAGCTAGCTGAGCATTTGGTACAACAGGATGAAGCAATACGCGAATCTTAAGTAAGTCAAATGATAAGCGCGATCGCACTTTTCTCTATCCTAACCTTGGGCGCTGCTAATAAAATAGGGTTAAAGTTGCAAGGGGGCGATCGCGCTACTTTTTTAGCCTAGTCTTATTAGCTTTTATTGAAATGGCGGAGATTAATGATTTGAACACTATTTCTCAACTGTAAAAAACTTATGTTCCCTAATAATTATCTTGCTCTTGCAGTATTCACAGTCTTTACTTTTTTCATGCATAGGGGCAGTAACTTCACTTCCACAGTATGGACATGAGCCGTCTAAGCTAGAAATATACTTGCTGTCACCAATTAGTAGTGCCAGTGGATATCCTATTGCTGCAAATAGCGATATTGAACCAAGAATCCACCCTATAATTGGGATCAATAGAAATACTATTCCTACAATAAAGAAGATAACGAAACTAACTATAGCTAAAGAAAATCTCTCTACGAAACTTAGAGTTTTAATTTTTGCTTTTGTGTGACGTTGCCTAGATGGAGTGTAATTTTTTTGTTTATTTGACTGTTCTTTGTGAATAACTAGCTCGGAATTTTGAGTAAAACCTAAACCTTCTTCTAAAGGGAAAATTGGTAATGCCACCAACTCAAACTCTTGACTCCAAGCTGGAAATTCCTCACCTGTCTGTCGCCCGTAAATCTTTACTCTTTCAATCGATTCAGTCCCCAAGCCTATTACTGATTTACGAACCCACATAACTAGGGTTTGTTGATCTGGTAATTGAGCAGATTCCAGCATGATCTGTAAGCAACTATCATTCATAGCTACTTTAGCTGTGATACCTTTGGGTTGCAGCTGACGGTTCATTAGGGCTGCGATCGCCTTTACGTCTCCCTGCGATCGCAAGTTCCAGAATATTTACCTGAGTCATAACTGATAGAGCTTAAAACATAAAAGTTGCTTTCCAGAATAAGCGCTCTCAGCTAAGGATTAATCGGTGTTTTCACTAATTTGTTAGGCATACGCACCCACTATTTCCGTAGATTTGGCTAAATTTAGCAAGCAGCAAAATCTCAGTATTCCCCAATCAAAGTCATAGGAATGTCAAAATCAAGAAAGATATAGTGTGACTTTAATGCCGCTCCCTAGATATACTCAGCAGCCTTGGACAGAAACATATAGCGAAATTATTGATGTTCGTTCTCCGAGTGAATTTACTCAAGATCGCATTCCCACAGCAATTAACCTACCCGTGCTAGATGATGCTGAACGCGCTGAGGTAGGAACAATATATAAACAATCCCCCTTTGCTGCCAGAAAAAAGGGTGCTGCCTTGGTAGCCAAGAATATCTCGCAGCATTTAATTGAACACTTTGCCTCAAAAGACAAAGACTACCGTCCTCTAGTGTATTGCTGGCGCGGGGGACAACGTTCTAATAGTATGGCTTCGGTGCTGTCGCAAATCGGTTGGCAAGTAACAGTTATTGAGGGTGGTTACAAGACTTATCGGACTTATGTCCGCGAACAGCTAGAAAAACTACCAGAAAAGTTTAACTACAAATTATTGTGCGGCTTAACTGGAAGCGGCAAGACGTATATTTTACGGCAGTTAAAACAGCGCGGCGCTCAAGTTTTGGATTTAGAAGCAATAGCTAATCATCGCGGTTCTTTACTCGGTGAAGAATGGATAGGGAAACCTGCATCCCAACCTTCGCAAAAATACTTTGAATCGTTATTAGTACAACAGTTGCAAAGCTTTGAACTCGGTAAAATTGTATGGGTAGAATCGGAAAGCAACAAAATTGGACGAGTATATTTACCTCAGTCTCTTTGGCAAAGAATGAAACAAGCCAAATGTATAGAAATTCAACTGCCCTTAGCCGCTAGAGTTCAATTTATATTACAGGAATACCCACATTTAGCAACTCAAACTGATGTCTTAAAAGCAAAGCTGGAATTACTTAAATCTCGTTATGGTCGAAATAAATTAAATCAGTGGTATCAAATGATTGATGCTGGAAAAGGAGAAGCATTTGTGCAAGATGTGTTGCAGTCTCACTATGACCCTAGTTATACCCAATCACTACAACGAGACTTTACTAAAGTTGAACAAATGCTAGCTCTGCCTGATTTATCTAATGCAAGTATTGATAAGTTAGTGGCTTATTTGACAACAGGCTTTGTACCAGCATCTTAATTCTTTCAATTAATAAGATTGTGTTTTTATAGCGCTAATCTTTTAAACAAAGTATGGCTCGACAATGAACAATTTTTCTGGTATATTTATTTTATAATGGAAATATCAACAAAAAATTGTTTGAACACAGATTTCGATTATAAAATAATACCATCCGAGCGGCTGGATAGCAAGCCCTAAAATAAATTTAAATAAAATTCTGCTACGTACTTGATCACAGCTATTTTTCAAGACGGGCATTTTTTACATATCGCCTCAAAAGTATCTGGTGTTAGCTAACTAAGTTAATATTATTAATCGCTAAATACATTTTTTATATTGATGCTTTACGTGGCAAAATAGACCGAGTTATATAAGTTACTATGTATTATAAATCTGGAGAAATTTTACAAATCTTCACAGGTTATTTATGATTATTAAAACATTACAATTAATGACGCTCCCAGAAGCAGCGATCGCTTAGAATTGTAATTTATATGCAGATTTCTCAACGTCATGGTTGGTCTTTGACCGTAGAAGAAGCGATCACTATCCAAGAGCAGCTGAGAAGCGAGATCATCACCTCAGATGATTTTAAAGAACCAGTAAAGTATGTGGCTGGCGTAGATATGGGCTTTGAAGCACAAGGGACGATCAGCCGCGCCGCAGTAGCTGTATTAAGTTTTCCTGAGTTGCAATTACAAGAAAGTGCGATCGCCCGTCGCCCTACGTCTTTTCCTTATATACCAGGATTTTTGTCATTTCGAGAAATTCCGGCTGTTCTCGATGCCCTGGAAAAGCTTAATACTATTCCAGACTTAATTTTATGTGATGGTCAAGGCATCGCTCATCCGCGGCGGTTTGGGATTGCTTGTCATTTAGGGTTACTAGTAAATATGCCAACAATTGGAGTCGCAAAATCTCTGCTTGTGGGTAAATACGAAGAAGTACCAGAGTCAAAAGGTAGCTGGCAACCTTTACGGCATCGGGGTGAGACAATCGGCGCAGTATTACGGACACGCACCGGAACAAAGCCATTGTATATTTCTAGCGGTCATCGGGTAAGTCTGCCGACGGCGATTGAATATGTGTTGCGCTGCACACCCAAGTATCGCCTGCCAGAAACTACCCGCATAGCCGATAAACTAGCATCTGGAAGAAGCAATGCTATTCCTGGACAAGTGTTTTGATGATGTCCAGTAACAATTAAGCTGAACTGAATATAATTACTACTCTTTTTGGTAGCTGGCAAACCTAGTTATTGCTACTTGCTAAAGTAGGCACAATCCTACTTTTGGTCAATGTCCGTTCCTAGAAATTCTTCTGCCACCGGTGAACAGTTGCTTATACTGTCACAGTTAGCAACGTAGAATGTACCATCCGGTTGTTGTTGAAACAAAAACTCGTCAGCCACATAAGTAGGATGAGGCTGCTTAGTTTCAGCGTCTATAGGATTATATCCTTTCACAATTAATCCTTGCGAGGAAGACCACAGCCTCATTATTTGATCCACTTTTTCAGTCTTGTTCGTAAACGGACTGAAATACTGAACTCTCATTCCTCCCCTAGAACCTTCCATGTACAATATGGCATCATGACGAGTAGCACCGACACTAAACTGTAGTTTCCAAAATCCGTCAATGAAAGCATTCGCTTCAGTGGTTCGGTAAGTCCTTCCATCAATATTGACTTGGGGAGGGGTATTGTATGGATCTGGTTGGTTTTTTGGCGTTGGTGGAGGCGTTGGTTCAGGAGTCGGTGGAGGCGTTGGTTCAGGAGTAGAGGTATTATCAGGTGAAGGGCTGTAATTAATAGGCTCTGGATCTGTATTACTAACTGAACCGATGGCAATGAGTAGCAAAAACAAAGCTCCCAGGCTGCCGTTAGTAATCAAACCGTATTTTGCCCACGCTCTTTGATGGGCTTTAAAATCCTGAACACTTCGCCATTAGCAACTTCTCCAAGCCCATACGTTGCCCTTCGCGCCTAGTACGAAGGGCATCACGAGCCAGCCAACGTAGGGCGACCAGCTGCCTGTTCACTGGGCATGAATCCAGGAGAACCAATTACAATTGAGCTGGTAGTGTTTCCCTGAGAATTTAATACCGTACCCATTGTTTCTTTAACCGCCCCAAAATCAATTAGCACGGGTTGGTGATCTGAGTCGCGGAGAATAATATTGTCCGGCTTAATATCCCGATGGATCATCCGTTTGCTATGCACGTAATCCAGGACAGGCAAAATACTCTTGAGAATTTCTTTGACAGAACTTTCACTTAGTTGCCCTTCTTGTACCATTTTCTGGGTAAGGTTTTTACCCGGAATCCACTCCTGAACTAGATAAAACTGCCCTTCCTCTGAAAAGTAGGCATACAACTTCGGAATCTGAGTGCTACCTTCACCCAGTTCTTCCAGTATTGCCGCTTCGCGTTGAAAACGCGCTTGTACTAGCTGGTAAATCTGCGGGTTATTGGTAACAGGTTTGAGTTGCTTAAGCACACAGCGGCGACTAGAGGGCATTTGGCTATCTTCGACCAAAAAGGTTTCCCTAAATCCACCACTTCCCAGTTTCCGAATTAGGCGATAGCGATTGTTTAGAAGTGGTGGCATCATTTACTTTCACCGATTCTAGTTTTTTCTACAAAAATACCACTGAAGTATTAAATCCGATATCAAATTTGTTACTTAAATTAACTATTTCATCTAAACCAAAACCATAATTTAGATTCAACATTTCTAGTTGCATACTGAATCAGAGCAGATCAACGATTTAGTATAAGTCTATCTTGATAACTTATTTTGCAAACTATAATGTTTAACAGCAATGACAGTGGGGCGTTGGTTCCTGAAATGCCTTGCCACCTAATACAAGCGCAAAGGGCGACTTAGCTAGAAATTGAATATGTGTTGCGTTGCACACCAAAGTATCGGCTGCCAGAAACTACCCGCATAGCCGATAAACTTGCTTCTAACAAAGCGTAAAAAATTACATATAAGCATCAGCCTGTCAGGAACTGTTAGAGCTAGTACCTATCGAGTTCAACTAATAATTCCAGAGAAATTGACACTTCTTTGTTGCTTTGCAGATGATCAGATAAACACCAGGCACTTGAGGAGATTATGGACTTCAATTTTTCCCCCTCTAGAGTTGTTCTAGTTCTGATTGAAGTGCTAATTGTCATTGGACTTTCGCGGCTTGTAGGGCTGGGATGCCGTTGGATTAAGCAACCCTTGGTAATTGGGGAAATTATTGCCGGAATTATGCTTGGTCCATCTTTATTAGGATTAATTGCCCCTAGTGTAGCAGCAGCTTTATTTCCAGCCGAGGCAGTTCCCTTTTTAGAGGTGCTATCTCAGGTGGGGCTAATCTTTTTTATGTTTCTAATTGGACTGGAGCTAAATCCCAAATACCTTAGTGGTCAATTAGAAGTAGCAATTTTAATTTCTCATGTCAGTATTTTAGTGCCTTTTTCGCTAGGAACGTTGCTAGCACTGCTATTGTATCCCCTAGTTTCTAATGCTAGTGTTTCATTTACTGCCTTTTCCTTATTTTTAGGGGCGGCAATGTCAATTACAGCCTTTCCTGTATTGGCACGGATTATTACCGAGAATAACTTGCAGGGGACGCGCTTGGGAACATTGGCGTTGACTTGCGCGGCGGTGGATGATGTCACGGCTTGGTGTGTGTTGGCACTAGCGATCGCAGTTGCTCATACCAACACAATTACTGGTGCTTTCCCCACTATTATCGAGGCTATAATCTACATTGCCTTCATGGTGACGGTGGGGCGTTGGTTCCTCAAACGCCTTGCCACCTACTACGAGCGCAAAGGGCGGTTGAGCCAGATTGTCCTAGCTTGGATTTACATGGGTGTAGTTGCTTCCGCCTTAATTACAGATCTAATTGGCATTCACCTGATCTTTGGTGCATTCCTATTAGGAGCCGTGATGCCTAAAAACGAAGGGTTAGTGCGGGAATTAGCGCAAAAAACTGAAGATTTTGTTTTAATTTTTCTATTACCAGTATTTTTTGCCTACAGTGGGCTACGGACACAAATTGGCTTACTCAATCGTCCTGATTTATGGCTACTTTGTGCAGCTGTTGTTGGAGTAGCAATTGTTGGTAAATATGTTGGCACTTACATAGCGGCTCGTGTTAGTGGCATCGAAAATCGGGAAGCTTCAGCACTCGGTTGGTTAATGAATACTAGAGGATTAACTGAATTGATTGTGCTGAATATTGGTTTAAGTCTAGGTGTAATTTCACCTTTGCTGTTTACGATGCTGGTAATCATGGCGCTGGTAACAACATTTATGACTTCGCCGTTATTAGAATGGACTTATCCCAAACATCTAATCAAGCTGGATTTAGTAGAACCCGGCGACGTACCAGAAGTAGGTATAGATCAGGTTAAAACAACTTATCGGATTTTAGTACCAGTAGCAAATCCAAAGACACAGAAAGGATTGTTGCAATTAGCAGTAGCAATCGCTGGAAACTCTTTACAGCCTGCTGTTGTGCATCCTTTAAGTTTAATTGAATTAGAAGAATACGCCTTTGACAGTACCCCAGATGAAGCTGAGCGGTTAATTCAAGAGCGTCGCCAGAAGTTAGAAGAATTAATTCAAACTTTAGAACCTGCGGATGTGCGTTCTTATGTGCATCCAATTGTGCGCATGACGAACACAATAGCCAGGACGACAGCAGATATTGCTCAACTTGACCAAGCTGATTTAATTATGTTGGGGTGGCATCGTCCAACTTTGACTAAAAATAGATTGGGTGGACTAGTTGGGCAAATTCTCAGCACTGCACCAGTAGATGTGGCGGTTTTTGTAGAACAGCAAAAAGAGCGCTTAGAAACATTGTTAGTGCCTTATTCTGCGAATATCCATGATGAATTAGCGCTAGAGCTTGCTTTAAGATTGCTGATTAATAGTAATACCTATAGGCTAACAGTGCTACGGGTAGTACAACCAGGTCAAATACAAAGTGATTTAAGTTATGAATTTAGTAATGTAATGAAACAATTGCCAGCTGGTGTGCGCGATCGCATTGATATTCAAACAATCCAAGCAGCAGAACCAATTCAAGCTGCTATAGAAGCATCCGCAGGAGTTGACCTTACTATAGCTGGTACTAGTCGCGCTTGGGGAATCGAGCGGCAAACATTAGGACGATATACAGATCAATTAGCGATTCAGTGCCAATCTTCTCTATTGATTACCCGCCGCTATCGTCAAGTTACTTCTCATCTCGCCTCAGTGCTAGAAGACAAGCAATCAGCCGCTAGCTAAAGTATAAATCTCAATTTATCCTTTCCTTCAATCACCTCTCACCGAATGAGTCACTTTAACCTTAAATCTCTGACCTTTTATGGTGTAGCGATTACTTTAGTGCTGGCGCTATTTAAACTTGTAACAGCATATGGAGAAAGTAATCTTAAGGCTCCTACCGCTATTGAAGGTCGCTATCGTCTTGCTTATACTCAACCAAATTGTCGTAGCGCCAACGCCCTAGTATTAGTTATTCAGCAATCAGGTATTTACTTAAATGGGTCTTTATTACCAGCGCTAGCCGATGACCAGCAGTTGAGGTCTGCCGAGAAAAGACCAACTCTTGCTGGGCAAATGCATAATCAACAGATCAGTTTAGCTGGTACAGTTCCCGCCTCAGCGCTTTGTAATCATATTTCTGGAACTACGGCAAGCCGCTCATTAGGTAATTCATTTACTTCTATCAAACTGCACCAAGCACAGGGAGAAAATTTAGCAGGTCAAATGAGTGTAAATGGTAGTCTAGATATTATTGAATTTACAGCTCAAAAAGAAGCTCCGCCTCAACCGTCTAATAATAGGAGTCATTAATTTCAATAAGACAAGATTTTTATTTAGCTGCTAAATGTCTTGCCTGAATGCATCGTCTAGATTCATACTGCATAATTGTAATTTTGTTAGACATAAAACTGTATAGGTGCAAAATACAAGGAAGTGATTAAATTATGGTAGAACGTCCAATTAAGAAGTCTGAACGTCAGGCTGTGACTGATGCCAACAATCTTGGCGCAGCACCAGAAACTCAGCCTAGCACTAATGAAGCCGGAGGCGCTGATCAGCCATCTCCCCCAAAATCTAGCACAACCCCACCACTAGTAATCAAAGATAAAAAAAAGGCAAAAGGCAGAGAGCGACAAAAAGATGAGCAGTCGAGCAAACCACCAGTTAATCTTGCCTTAATGCGTGGCCCTAAGCCGACAAAGCCAAAACCTCCAGTAACCAAAGCTCCTGAAGCAGCATCTGATGATGTCAGCGATGAGGTTAGCTCTGATACAGAGCAAGAGACCTAATTTACATCAAACTAAACTGATTAGAGCTAGGCTACTTAAGCCTACTCTACAGCTATTACTGCTAAAAATTAACAAGTTGATAGCTAAATGATTAAGAATACACAGTCACCTGTCTGGCGTTACCAAGTTAGTAGTTTAAGTTTAATTGGCATAATTGCAATTGCCTTAGAAACCGCTACTTTACCAGCACAAGCGGCACTTCTAGCAAAATGGCGCTTTGATTCAGCTAATAATCAACTAGAATTTACTCTTCAAGATAAGACAACGCCCCGCTATTTTCTGCTTACTCAACCGCCACGAATTGTGCTTGAACTACCAAATACTCAGTTGGGTAAAGTTGCTACGGTACAAAATTACGCAGGTGTAGTGCGCGAGGTGCGCGTCGCCCAATTTGCAAAAAATTTGACACGAATTGTTTTGGAGCTATCGCCAGAAGTTGTTTTAGCTCCTGGAATGGTGCAACTGAAAGAGGTAATACCAGGATCGGGCGATCGCTGGCTACTACGTCCTTTAATTGCTCGTACGCCAGCGACACCCCAACAACGCCAGTCGCACGCCAGTTTGCCAAACGGGGGTTTTCCCCGTATGCAACTGGCTCCTCAACGGGGGTTCTCCCCAACACCCAGTACAAACTTGCCTCCAGCTACTATCAATAGTCAGCAGCCAGTTTTTGTAAATGTTCCTCTTTTATCTGCTAGTAATCAGCCAGAAGCATCACCCACCAAGCCAACTTCAACACCTTTTAGTGATGTAATTCAGTTTGGTGATCCTCTACCTATTTCACCAGTCACAACTACCCCTCGCAATTCCCTACCAATTCTTCAGCCGGATACATCGGTGCTACCTGAAATAACTGATACTGTAACTACAGAAACGCCAGTAGTCGTACCTACTTTGAAATAGCGTAAGGAGCGATCGCGCTTTTGAGTATGATAATTTGAGACATTCCATTACACAATATCTTGCAACTTCAGGTTAGATCCCTAAAGGATATTCGTTGACTATTTACCAAGTCTAGGTGCAGAATTTTGAATTGGTCTTAAGAAGTTTAGAGCTACATACATTATCCACATAAGATCGTTTTGATCTAAGATTGAACTCTGCGTCATATTTATCAGAAAAAATACTGTTAAGAATATTAAGGGCCAAAAAGCTTCCCACGTTTTAGTATTACGCAGGTGAGTAAATGCTTGTCCCAAAGAAGTGAAAAAGCTAGCTACAAATGCTAAAACACCTATTAGTCCAAGGTCAAGCCATAGATCCAAAAAACCATTGTGAGCATGGGGTGCTGGCCAGCCTATTACGTTCCAGACATAACCCGAAAACCCCTGCGCTCCTAGCCAAAATGCACTGTATCCATAGCCTAACCAAGGACGCTGCTCAATCATCAGCCATACATTATACCATAAGTCAGTACGTCCAGTGAGTGTAACATCTTTGCCAAAATACCCTAGTACTGTTTCTGCCTCAGTTGTAAACCAGATAGCAACCCCTGCTATTACTAAGATTCCCATAATGAATATGGGTACAAATAAGCTGTAGTGCCACCGTAAAGCTCTGTAAAAAGGTAAAAGAATTAAAAGAGTTATGAAGATTATCAGAGCTGTTTTTGAAGTCGATAGCAGAAGCAAAACAATTGAAAGACCAAAGATAGACCAAGTAATCCAACGATATCTTTTATTACTAAAGGCAATAACTAGAAAAATCAGCGCATTTATTGCCATGTAGCGACCTAGCAAGTTCTTTTGCAGAAACACTCCACGCCATGCGCCTGCAAAAGGATATACATCAAGTCCATAGCTAGGTAGAGCTACTGCAAAAATTAAGCTAAGTACTGTTGCTGTACCCAATGTCCACGCTAACAGCCTTAGCTGTTCTTTAGAGCTATACCGTGTGGCAAAGTAAATTGCGAATAGTGTTGTTCCTGCTAAACCAATAGCACGACGTAATGTTACACTCGGTGCATTAGACCAGAAATATGAAAACATAGCAATTCCTGTTAAAACCAAAATAGGCTGATTGAGGTTATTAGGAATGCGGGTAAATCCCCTCCATTGCACAGCTAGTAAGCAAAAGGTAATTACATAAATTGTCAACCAAATAACTTGAAGAAAAGGGTCTCCTTCAGCAACATCTGTACGTGCGCGGACAACTGATATTACAGCTCTTGAAAAAAGCAGCAGCGAAGTAACTGTAAAAAACTTTTCCCAAAATAATAAAAATGCTTTCATTGAAGTAATTGTAGGTATTTAAAATTTAATTAATAACTACTCTAACTCTTACTCCAATAAGTCAAGTCCCGCCCTAATAAATTACTCAACTGTTCAACCTCCAGCGCAAACTCTGCTTGTAAGCGTTTTTTTAGCGCTGTATCCATTGGTGGACTTGGTTGATATTGAGTGTTAATTTTTTTGAGAAGTGTACGCATAGTTTGACGCAGTGGGCTAGGTATAATATTTTTACTAAAAAATTGCACAACTGGTGGTTGAGCGACTAGAAATTTTTGTAATGTTTTGTTTTTTACACGCTTGCTAGCGTTTATTACCTTTATATCTGGTTCAAAATCAGAATTAACACCTAGAAAATTCAAAGTATTGCGATATATTTGAAAAGTTTTATTTTTAAAGTCATCGTATATAATAATATTGATGTTTTCCTTGGGAAAGATATCAATATATCTTTGAACTTGTTCTGTAAATTTAACTACGTCAGTATATATTAGGGCTTGAGGTCTTGTACAAGTTTTCGGTATGCGTAGACCTTTTTTGCGATCGCTTTCTGCTGCAAGTGCTAGATTAAAATCCTCTATATCTTCATGATATCCATCAAAAACCATTTGGTTATGTAATGAATAGATTACATCTACTGGATTTCTCAGCATGATGATAATTTTAGCGTTGCAATTAAAATCATAGATTTCCTTTGCCGCAGTTTTTGAAAAAAGAGACCATACTGAACCTTCTCCACATAGTTGGTTTTCTGCTTTGTGAAATAAATTCAAATAATCTTCAATATTGTTAACAGCTTTTGGTCCTATTACATCCTTGCCAAAATAATTCGGCTCTTTTATAGGAGAAATAAATATCTCTGGATGTTGATCTAAATAATCACACATCGCTGTTGTGCCACACTTAGGCGCACCTACAAGGAAAAAATCAGGTTTTTTCATATTGGTTTAGATAACTTTTTTATTGAGCTAGGGCTGAATTCATTTTCTAGTGTTAATTTTATAATTAACATTAAAACTATGTAGCAATCTACTTTATTAAATTTTTATGATTGGAATAAATTTATTCCTAAATATTTAAAATATCTAGATATAGCTTACAAAGTTACTTTTATTTTCTATAACCTTTAACATCAGGTTCGCCTTTTACATAAAAATAAAAAGCTCTTATACTAATTTCAAGTTTTTCGATTTGTGAAACTCCAGATAAGTAATTTTTGACAATTTCTGTGTATTCCTTATCAAGATCCCCAGTTCGCAAAGAAACACCAAGTCCTTTAGCAAATAATTTGTTACTAGATTTAGTTATATCTGGAAAATTATTCCACATCCAATGAGCTGTAAGAGTATTTAGTCTGGCTCTCATTTGTATGTGTTTTTTGTTGGTACCTCTAAATGAATAGGAGTTATGGTCATGTATTCTCAAAAAAGCTAAATTCTCACCTAAGAAAAAACCTTTACTGAGCGCTAATGCTGCAAATCTCAGCTGCTGATCGGCACAAACGGGCGCAATTACCTCCATAAACGGAAAAATTAGTTGTAAAAGCGATCGCCTAAAACAGAGTCCAGAAGTTGGAGGAGTTCTGAAGGAAAACTTACCACTCTTAAGAGCCGCTCTAAAATCACACTCTCGTGATCTTTTTTCATCAGGTATAATTCCCAAAGATTCACCAGTCTTAGTGTCAAAGCGCATGACGCGGTGGAAGCACCAACCAATATCTTCGCTATCTCCAAATACATCTACAATCTTTGACACTTTGTTAGGCGGAAAGATGTCATCAGCGTCGAGGAAGCAGACAATATCTCCTTTACTTGCAGTAAATCCTGCTTTAAACGCCGAAGCTTGCCCACCATTTTCCTTGAAAACTGGAATAATTTGCTCTTTGTAGCTAGCAATAATCTCCCGCGAGTTATCCGTTGAACCATCGTCCACTACAATAACTTCAATATTAGGGTAGGTCTGATTCAAAGCACTATCAATAGCTTCTTGTAAAAAACGTTCATAATTGTAGTTATTGATAACAATGCTGACTAAAATTTCAGATTTATCCAAGCTCATTTTTGCTCTCCTGGCTTAAATTGCAGTTTTATTGCTAAAAATAGGGTTTTTAAAATAAACCTAATACTTGTAAAATTCATCCGCAATGCTGGAACTTTCAGTAATAATTTAAATAGATCTTTACTAGAGCCATAAATTGCATAATGGTTTCTTGCATACATAGAATCAAAGAACGAAATAACTGGTTGTTTATTATTTTCTTTTAACTTTGTATTTAAAAATTCTTCTAGTAAAACTGCAAATTCTTTAGTCTTTACTTTTTGATGAGCATACCAATTATTTCCTCCATGCAGGCGATACTGGGAAAGAACGCGCTCAACTCCATAAACCTCTCCAAGTAACAATGCAGGTTTAACTATGAATTCATCTGCTGAGGTACGTACACCTTGCTCAGGGATTGGAAAAATAAGTTTAGCAAGTTCTCTACTAATTGCGATTCCGCTTGTAGGAGCAGCAGCGTAAGGCAAAAACTTATATTGACAGGCGTATTGATAGAGATTTGCGGGTAAATTGTGAATAGATTTAGGTATGCGATTACCTAAAGAAACTCCGTTTTTATCTACGCACTCAAGTAAGTGATACACCATAACAAAAGGGCTATTTGCCATTTTATTAGTAAGTACCTCTAAAACTTCTTTGACTTTATTTGCATAAAATACATCATCAGAGTCTAAAAAGAAGATAGCTTCTCCTCGACACACTGCAAAACCAGCATTGAACGCTGAACCCTGACCACCATTTTCTTTTAATACTGGGACAACTCGGTTTCCGTAGCTAGTAATGATCTCCTGGGAATTATCAGCAGAACCATCATCTACCACAATAACCTCAACGTACGGATAAGTTTGGTTTAGAGCACTATCTATTGCCTCTTTTAAAAAAAGACTATAGTTGTAGTTATTAATGATAATGCTTACTAAAGGGAGCTTTTCATCGCTATGATTCATTGGAATACCCAATAAAACTTAAGTTTTTATCATCTTATGTTTAAGCAAATTCATGATGAACTTACAATTCTCACCAGCTTTCTTTTAAGCACTGAAGGCAATTTTTGTGGCTCTCTTAAAAGATACTTAGCTTTGAATAATTTTTGGTAAAATTTATACATAACAGCTACCTGCAGACGCTGCCATAAAGGTAGTTTTTTTCGATAAGCTTTCATCAGCCCTTTTATCCGAATTCCGTTTTGACCACTCAAGATATCATTAGCTGTCTTTGTACCCTCAATTTGGCGATAATTACCCCAGGTTTCATCGACATACTTAACAGTTGCTACTTGCACAGCTCTAAATAAGAAATCTACATCCATTGTGTGATGTTCATCAACTTGATAAAGTCCTATTTTTTGGTGTAGCGAAGTGTGGTAAAAATATGCAGATGGATTGATAGGGAAGGGATTTACACCATGTCCCAATAGTAAATCAGCAAGCTTTAACTTTCTCGGTTTATTAACTAACTTAAGGTGAGCATCGTCATCTAACACATTACAGTTTCCAACTAGCAGACTAGGCTCTGGTAAGGTTTTGAAAATTTCTACTACACGATTTAGTACATTTGGCTCATAGAAATCATCAACGTTTAACATTGCTATAACATTACCGTGAGCCATTGCAATCCCCTTATTCATCGCATCTGATTGTCCTTGATCTTTTTCAGATATCCAACGGATATGCGAGTAATTCTGGGCGTATGCTTTAATTATTTCTACTGTTTTGTCTGTTGAGCCACCATCGATAATAATATGCTCAACGTTAGGACAGGCTTGGTTAATAACAACTTTAATACAAGCCTCAATAAATTGCTCACTATTATAAACCGGCGTAATAACACTAATCATGATGCATTTTATTTAAGTCAATAGATAATTTAATATATTTCTAGCCTACACTTGGGCTATGTTCAAGTTAACTGACGCCAGTATGCTAACTAGCGTAGATATCGCTAAGCCTGACTTCACTTCATGTAGGACAAGATTGTAGATTACTTTTGCAGCCCTACACTAATGATCTAACTGGCATACCTTTTGGTTTTAACCGTAGCCTGCTCACGACTGGGGAAATTCCCTTCACTGGAGTATCCCTTGGCATAATAGAAGTAGCTATCTGGCTCATTTTCCAGAATTACACCATTAACTACTACACCTAAAACGTTTTGACCTGATCGTTCTAGAGATTCTTTAGCAGCAGCAGCACTGGTAGAATCTACCACTCCAGGTCGAGCTATCAACAATACACCATCCGTCATTTTCCCTAAAGTAACAGCATCAGCTGCTAGCACTAAAGGAGGGGCATCAATGATTACAAAATCGTAGTGGTTAGAGAAATAATCAATTAAAGAAGCCATCCGTTTAGAGTCAAGGAGAGCCATTGGATTAGGAGGAATTACTCCAGCACTCAGCACGTCTAGCTTAGGCATTACTTCTGTGACAACTGATTCAAATTCTGCTTGACCAACAATGACATCACTTAGACCTGCGGCATTTGTTAGTTCCCATATATGGTGCTGTAACGGATGCCGCATATCAGCATCTACTAACAAAACTTTACGCCCTAGTTGAGCTACGGCGGCAGCTAAGTTTGCCGAAACTGTAGATTTCCCTTCTTTAGGAACAGAACTTGTTACTGTAATAACCTTTAACGCTTTATCAGAACTGAGAAACTTCAGATTAGCTTGAAGCATACGATATGCTTCACTGATTGGAGAGCGAGGAATATTGATAACAGGGAGTTCCGGAATACTAAATTCTTGGTTCTTACGACGATGGCTAACTCTTTTCCCAAAGTAAGGAATGCTTCCTAACAAGGTATAGCCAAAAAGTTCCCTTGCTTGTTTGAGGGTTTTGATAGATGTGTCGCTTATTTCTAAAATGAAGATGGTAGCTATAGCAAGTACGAGCGCTGCTAGATTTCCTAGAGCTAGGATGAGAAGTTTATCGCGCGTTGAGGCACTTTCTGGCACTAGGGCAAACTGGATAATTCGAGCATTACCCATATTTTGGTTTTCTGCGACCCGTACTTCTTGCAGCTTTTTCAGGAGAATTTCATAAGTAGATTGAGCTGCTTCCAGTCGCCGTTCTAACTCTCGCTGCTGCTGTTCTAGCCTGGGTAGTATGTTCACGCGCTGTTTATAGGCAGAGCGAGCATTAGATAGAGAAGTCAATCGATTGTTCAGACCTAAGCGGTCTACTTCTGATTTAACAAAATCTTCAGTCAGTTTTTGTTTGATTTGACCCATCTGCAAACTCTCGTTGGATACTTGTGCTTGAGAGCCAAGAGATGATGATACACGGTTTTGGAGTAGAGCTTTTAAAGCGTCTCTTCTATCTTTTAGAGCTTGGATTGTAGGATGGGTATCTACAAAGCGAGTTTGCTGAACAGCTAAATCTGATTCTACTTGTTGGTATTCTGTAAGGACTTTCTGCACTCCCTCATCATTTGTCAGAGAATCTGTCGCTATGGCTTGTTGCGAGTTCATCCCCACTTGTCTTTGAAGCATTGCGGAGCGGGCGTTTGCGTCTGCTAGTTCAGCTTGAGTATTAGTAATGTCGCTTTCTAATTGCTTGATTACTGCAACTGCTGATTTTGCCTCTTCGTCTAAAGCTACAACTTGGTTCTGTTCTTTAAATTGCCGCAGAGCTACTTCTGCTTGGCGGACGGTTGCTTCTGTTCTAGGTAATTGTTTAGCAATAAATTCGCCAGCTGCAACTGCCTCAGAGCGATTGGTAGTTACGTTACTCTCTATATAAAGACTCATAATTTTGTTGACTACTGCAGCAGCTTCCTCAGGATCAGTGCTTTCGTAGGTAAGCTCTAGTACGTCTGTCAACGGGATGATTTCTAGTTGAATTTTGCCAGCAAGTGCTTGTGGCTTAAGAGGAGCACCTTTTTCATTTTTTAAGTCAAGTGCAGTTATGGTCTTTTGGATGAAAGGGATAGAACGAATAATTTCTATTTCTGTATTTAGGGGGTCACTTTTTGAAGCTAAGGAATCCAATTCTCCTATCTCTGTACCTAGCCCTGTTACGGAGGAAGTCTGGTTTGACTTTTTAAACAATAGCTTTCCTTGTGCTTCATATTCTGGGTCTTGTAGTGAGGCAACTACAGTTGCACCCGCGACAACACAGCTAAATACAGCTGCTGCAGGAAGCCAACGGCGTTTTAATATCAACCAGAACTTTTTAAAATCTAAATTTATAGTTTCGTTGGATTCCATAGAATATTAACTCGTGTGTATAAACTGGAGCGTTTTGCAAATCAGCCTATCGTAGCTGCTCTAAAATGTCTACTGTATATATTTAGTACATTGTCTTTATTATAAGCTATGGATCATAGGGATCTTTGTAAAAAAATATACTAAGGTGTTTGTTTGGTTAAGTTAGGGTTTCTCTTTGAGAGAAACTAAATTCTCTGACATAATCAGTAGTTCTCTAATACAGTAAATACACTCTTTAAGCACTAACACCATAACTCTTGAGAGGGTTAAGTTGCCACTGTTGCTCGGAATGTTAAAACACTCTTCATGAATAGATAGGAATATTGGGATTTAACTTTAAATAAGTGACCTAAAAGGCACTATGATTAAGCTGTTAGACTATGAAACTTAGCAAAAAGTTCTTGGGTATATTGGAACCCAGGAGTATAGAAGCAAAAGCTTAATGTCCTAATTACGGATGGCTAGGTTAAAAGGGTATTCAGGCTGAGGCTACGGTTTCACTTAAAGCGCGATCGCCCAATCGCACTTTACAATCCAATTACTTCATTTTAACGAAGCATTGAAGACAGAATGCTTAACCTCAGTATAGGTAGTTAAACAAGTCCGTTCGGTCTGGCAATCTCTAATTCCCAGTTATTGTTCTTTGTGAAGTTATAGGTATCGTGGTCATTAGTATTAGTGTCACTTAATTCCAAATTATAAAAATCAATAAATTGATCATCAAAGTAGGGTCCAGCGTGCCAAGTACCAACGTTTAGCTTAATAAAGCAATTACCTGGAATCTGAAAAGCAGCAATTTCCGCTAACACTGGGTAAATAGTATTCGTTGGCGGAGCAACTGCAATCAACCAATCCTTACCTCCAAGTGAACCTAAACATTGAGTGCATTTGACATGGCGTGTAAGTGTATGAAGTTTGTAGCCTTTATGAGCAAGACGCATGATGTAGAAGCGGGGAATGCCGTTTTGGAGTACCAATTGGGCATCTGTTGCATCGTAAGCTTTACCGTCACTAGTTGCGTAAATCACTTGACCGTAGCTGTGAAAGCTCTCTGAGGTAATTTGCTGGGGAGACAATTGTTTGACTAATTTGGCTGCAACCATAAAGCTTGCCGACTGGGGCTGGCGACTACAAAAATATTTTAGCTACTTTATAGTTATGCTCCCCTAATGTACCTGTTTACAAGCTCAAGTAAATTGTTGCTAGATTAATGAATAATATTTAGCTGAAAATTTAAATTATTTATTGTTACATTCAAGAAATTATGAAAATGTCTATATTTATTAGAAATGCTTTGTTGATAGCATAAATATTTTAAATACTAGCAATATTTGATAGTTGTTAACGAAAGATAAAGTTGTGATGTCTACAATAATTCAAAACGTTCTGATTCCTATTGAACAGAATTATGAAACTGTAAGTGTAAAGATTGAGGGCGATCGCTTAACGGCAATATCACAAGCATTACCTCCTGAAAGCATCACGCCTGGGATCAAAATTATTGATGGTCAAAATAAATTACTACTACCTGGATTTGTTAACGCTCACACTCACTCATCAGAAATGTGGCAACGGGGGCTGATTCCACCTGTACCTCTAGAATTATGGATCGCCCAACTCTACGACTTTCCACCCCTGACTCCAGAGCAAGTTTACCTCAGTGCTTTAGGAACAGCCGTAGAAACACTACTATCTGGGGGAACAAGTGTTGTCGATCATTTAGTTTTAATTCCAGAGCAAGAACTAGAAACGATCGCAGCAGCTGTAAAGGCTTATCAAGAAGTTGGAATTCGTGCCTTTATTGCACCACTAATTCAAGACCAATCGCTTACTACTGGGATGCCAACTGGTGATAAACTCAATCACACGCCTTACTTTCGCTCAACAAAAGCAACCTTGAAACTAATAGAGGAGGTTGTATCTCAGTTTCATCGACCACATGAAGGTGTAAATATCTTAGTCGCCCCGACAGGGATTCAGCTGTGTTCTGATGCCTTATTTGAGGGATGTATTGAGCTTGGTGATCGCCACAATCTTTGTCGTCATACCCACTTACTTGAAACTAAAGCCCAAAAACAGCTAGCTAGGGAAAAATATGGCTGTAGCGCTGTTGCCCATCTAAGGGAAATTGGTTATTTAGGCGATCGCACAACACTTGCTCATTGTGTATGGTTAACCGATGCCGATATTGCCATCTTAGCGGCAACCCAATCTACAGTAGTTCACAATCCTCTCAGCAATTTGCGCCTCGGCAGTGGCATTGCCCCCATCTTAAAATATCGTCAAGCTGGCATAAACGTTACTTTTGGCTGTGATGGTGCTGCTAGTAACGACTCACAAGATTTACTAGCAGCAATTAAAATTGGCTCGATTCTGCACAACGTCACTGATCTAGACTACCAGCACTGGATTACCCCGCGTCAGGCAGTTCAAATGGCTTCACTAGGCGGTGCCAAAGCACTCAACGTGGCAGATCAGCTAGGTTCGCTAACAGTAGGTAAAAAAGCTGATCTTGTTCTCTACGATCTCACTAGTTTGTCACTGCTGCCACGTACCGATCCGATTGGGTTACTAATTCTGGGTCGTCCTACGCAAGCGGTACATAGTGTCTGGGTGAATGGTAAATCAATTGTTGCTGATGGTAAAGTTGCAACTATTAACGTAGATGATTTACGGCAAGAACTATTTTTAAGCAGCCAGTGGCACACGCAAGAGCAGGCTCAAACTATTCCTGAGATTGAAAGTCACTATCGCTCTGTGATGGGCTTACCAGGGATATTTGGTTACTCCTAAGACACACTCCCTAGCAGATAATGAGCAGGCGATCGCCGAAATCAAGGAAAAAGTTTTACGTTTAATTTCAAGTCCCCTTAAAGGTTTTGGCGCTGAACTAACTGTTACATTTTTTAAATTTCTGTCAGTAAAAAATTAATCTTTATTGCAAAGTCACAAGATCCCAAAAACGGCGTGATAACTTCTGATGTGGATAAAAGGCGCTGGTTTAAGAGAAAGGAGAATACACCGCAATGCAATCAAAGGGACTATCAAGCGCAGCACGTGAAGATTTCAGCGAGTACGTTGCCCATCTTCAGCTTCACATGGCGTTACAAGCTCGAAATTTAGTTCCCACGCTCAACCAAACTTTAGAAGATAGCCGTAAAGACTTGCTCCATCAAGCCCAGGCAACCTTTGAAAAGCTAGCTTCTCGCCAAGCATAGTTAAAGCTAAATCATTAAGCAGGGGCTATGCCTAAAATGCAATTCCTTTTTATCCTTTAGCCTCAAATTAAAATTACAGCAGACCTTGTTGACTTCAACTTATGTTGTGTTACTCCAAGGTCTGCTATTTTATGAGTCATAAGCTTAGAGCTTGTTAGTTCTTTTGCTTAACATTAAGTTACGAATCCGCCCTTTGGATTAACGGCAGTAGGTGGAAAGCCGTTAAGATAATGGCAGCAACATTTTCTGTTACTTCAGGCTAAATAGCAGCCAGACGAATCATGACACCAGTGCTTCCCCAAAATCAAAACGTTGTCATCCGCTCGGTTCAATACCGGGATCTGGAAGCAATTGAACGACTATCTTGCGAGTCGTTTGAGGCGGAAAAGAAAATTGACGCAGATATGCAAAAGCATCTGTATATGCTTCGCTACTGGTATGGGCTGCTAAAGTGTTTGACCTTATTTCCCCATCCATTTCAATATCGCCTTTGTACATATGTAGCAGAGCAATGCCGCCAAGTTTTAGGCATAATCCAAGTATCACCATTCAATCGGACACGCAGCACTTGGAAAGTTAAGCGCGTAATGGTGGAAGCTAAAGCCCGCGCCCAAGGGATCGGCTCTCAACTACTGCGGCATTGCTTTGAAGCGATTGGCGAAGCTCGCACTTGGTTACTGGAAGTTAATGTTAACGATAAAGAGGCTTTAGCTCTCTACCGCCAAAATGGGTTTCAAACTTTAGCTCAACTAACCTACTGGGAAATTAGCTCTCAATTACTCCAGGAATTAGCAATCGGCGAACCGGATTTGCCAAATCTACTGCCTGTAAGTAATGCAGATGCCCAGCTACTATATCAGCTAGATACTGCCTCGATGCCGCCTTTAGTGCGCCAAGTTTTTGACCGCGATACCCATGACTTTAAAACAAGTTTATTTAGTGCAGTTATTGAAGGCATCAAGCAGTGGCGAACTAAAACAGAAGTAGTTAGTGGTTATGTATTTGAACCCCAACGCAAAGCAGCGATTGGCTATTTTCAGGTGCGGCTCTACCGGAATGGTCAAAAACCTCATGTGGCAACGTTAACTGTTCACCCCGCTTACACTTGGTTGTATCCAGAATTACTGTCTCAGCTGGCTCGACTTGCCCAAGATTTGCCGCCGCAAGCTTTACAACTAGCTTCGGCAGACTACCAGCCAGAGCGAGAAGAATATCTCAAGCAGATTGGGGCTAATCGCATTGAACACACGCTGCTAATGTCTCGTTCTGTTTATCACAAGCTACGCGAGTCTAGGTTTGGCTCTTTAGAGGGAATTCAATGGTCAGAGGTATTGCAGGGGCTACAACCAGTCCGCAAGCCAGTACCAGGCGGAATGTCTTGGTTGCAACAAAAGCAGCTGTCGCTAGAGTCAGTAATCAAAATTAATTCATCTTATCCATCTGGGCAGTTAACCTCATCAGAATCAGTTACCTACTTTAGTAATAATTCAGAAGAATCACTACTCAGTCAACCAGATCCACAGCAGGAGAAGCCTGGTGGCTGAAACAGAACAAGGAATTATCCCAGGAAAAGAGGAGAGACTACACAAGAATAATCTGGCTCAAATACCAAATGTTGCAGTTAGCGAGAGCAGTAAACAAAAGTTAATCTCAGCTTTGGGGTTAGATGTTGGTAGAAAACGGATTGGCGTGGCAGGATGCGATCGCACTGGTTTAATTGCCACTGGTTTAATGACTATAGAGCGCCAATCATTTAATCAAGACGTAGCAATACTTCAAGCGCTCGTCCTTGAGCGTCAAGTTGAAGTTCTGGTTGTGGGTTTGCCCTACACAATGAGTGGTTCCTTGGGCTTTCAAGCTAAACAAGTACAGAAATTGGCTCAAAGACTTGCTCAGGCATTGAATCTGCCTTTAGAGTATGTGGATGAACGCCTAACTTCCTTTCAAGCTGAACAACTACTGCTTGCGGAAAATATTTCGCCCTCGCGCCATAAAAGCCTGATCGACCGGAAGGCAGCAGCCCTAATTTTGCAACAATGGTTAGACAAACGCCGAGCGATTAAAGGAGTTAGGGAAGATTTGCTGTCTACGAGAAGTGAGGTATGAACAGCTAATTTCCCTAACTTCAACTTGGCAAATAACCAAGGTTTAAAGTAGCAACTAATAGCTACTGAACAATAGCGTGATATCCTGAAGTCTGACAGATAGCACCATTAAACGAGCGATCGCTTTAGTGTAAACTAAACGCGATTACTAAGAGTGTTTAACTGCCTTGCAAGTAATTTGACAGTCCCCACATTGGCTATGTTTTCATCCGAATCCCCTCAAGAAAATGAACATTCCCACGCCGAGTCCGTCACGCTGACGGATGAAGCTGGAAGGTCTCTCCCCTGTTACAAAGAGCGATCGCTCTTTGTTGAGGATCAAGAGTACGTTTTACTCCTTCCAGTTGACGCGGCAATCGAGATTTTCGCTTGGCAAGCTGACGGCGACGAGGAGGAGGCTATTCCTGTGGAAGACGACGAGACTATTGATCTCATCTTTACTACCGCCGAAGCTGTACTCGCTGAACAAAACCTAATTTTGAAGCGTACTGCTTTTGTGCTTACAGTTGCCGGAGAACTACCTCCAGTTGAAGAAACAGAACTATTTACCCTAGAAATTGAGGAAGAAGGATCTGGCGGTGACATAGAACCAGAACAATTGCAATCCTTGGCAAGTTTTTACCACGAGGAGCAGGAGTACGCAATTTATACGCCTCTCGATCCCCTAATGTTTTTCGCCAAGCTGAATGATGCCAATGATCCTGAGTTACTCTCACCCGAAGAGTTTCGGAAATTGCAGCCGCTTTTAGAAGAGCAGTTGTTTGATGAAATGGAATAGTAAAAACTACTACCTAATAGTAGTTGTTTAGGTCAGCTAGGATAATATGCAAAAAATCAAAAAATTGTTTATCTTTAGTTTGCCTGTAACAATAGGAATCTGTACTTGGGCAGGCTGGTCTTGGTGGAGTTCAGTTACTGCGCCATCAAGCTTAGGAGCAACGTACCAGGCTAAGGAAGCACCCCTGGCTACAAGGACACAATTCCAAATTCAGCCAGGAACAGCGACGCAACAAATTGGTCGTGACCTGAAAGCTGCTGGTTTGATTCGTTCTACTAGAGCTTGGGACTTCTGGGCGCGGTGGTTGCAGTGGCAAGACCCCAATGGTGACTTTAAAGCGGGTACCTACCAGTTGTCTCCTAATCAGCCATTATCAGCGATCGCCGATAAAATATGGCGTGGTCAAGTCGTGCAGCGCAGCTTTACTATTCCCGAAGGCTGGTCGTTGCAGCAGATGGCAGATTATTTTGCCGAGCAAGGTTTTTTTCCTGCTAAAGATTTCTTAGCAGCCGCCAGCCAAGTTGACTCCCAACAATTCCCTTGGCTACCTCCTGATTTACCACACTTAGAAGGCTTTTTATACCCCGACACCTACAAGTTGAATAGCGATCAAGTCACGCCTCAAGTAGTTGTTGAGCAAATGCTGAACCAATTTCAGCAAGTCGCGTTACCGATATATCAACAAGGGCAGAACAAAACTAATCTTAGTCTGCGTGAGTGGGTGACGCTTGCTAGTATCGTCGAAAAAGAGGCAGTAGTTCCTAGCGAGCGATCGCAGATTGCTGGGGTGTTTACATCTCGGTTGCGTCAAGGAATACCTCTAGGCGCTGATCCTACTGTAGAGTACGCTCTTGGCATTCGTCAGACAGCTGAGCAACCCCTGACTTTTGCTCAAGTAAAAACTTCGAGTCCTTATAATACTTATATCAACGCCGGATTACCGCCTACGCCAATTGCTAGCCCTGGATTGGCAAGCCTCAAAGCAACACTCTATCCTGAAGATACTCCTTATCTGTATTTCGTGGCGCGGTACGATGGCACTCATGTCTTTAGTCGAACTCTAGCTGAACACGAAGCCGCACAAGCTGCGATTAGAAAACAGCAGTCGGTACAGTAAAATCTATATGATTCACTCGATGAGTAAACTAAGATCGTTTAAGGAAGCTTTCAGTATTCAGCAATTAGCGGTCATTTTTAAAGAAAGCCGTATCACTTACATTGAAGGCATTAGCCTGAGTGTATTGAATTTGCCCTGATAGCTGACTCTGTATAAGTTCTTGATTCTGTTAACCTAATCGCGTAGACATGAGTATTGAGGAGCGAGTGCAATCATCAACCAAAAATTTTATGGCTTGGAATGAATTTTTACAACCTGACTTAATTTTGGAAAGCTCAGTCCTTAGCCTGACACCAGACATTATTCAACAATATCAGCTTAAAGGGTTGGTTCTAGATGTAGATGAAACTTTAGTACCGATGAAGGCAAACCAAGCCTCAGATCAACTGCGCCAGTGGGTTGAGCAAACAAGACAAGTTGCAGCCTTGTGGTTGGTAAGCAATAACCTTAGTGATGCGCGGATTGGTGGCATTGCTCGGTCTCTCAATTTGCCTTATATTCTGGGTGCTGTCAAGCCATCACGACGTAAGTTAAGGCAGGCGGTGACAGCAATGAATTTACCGACAGCACAAGTAGCAATGGTGGGCGATCGCTTATTTACAGATGTGCTAGCAGGCAATCGCTTAGGAATGTTTACTATTTTAGTCGAACCGATTGTCGAGCCTGGTGAAGTAGTGCGTTCTTACCCAGTACGCAGCTTTGAAGTATTGTTGTCTCAATTCCTCGGAGCCTCAATTACCCCTAAGCAACAAAAATTAACAAAACACGATGAATCTTAAGAAATCGAAAACTTAAGAAATTATAAAAATATCTAAGTGTTAAAAGAGGCATGGCATTATAGGTATAGTTGAAATGGGGTCAGCTTAATAAAGACCCTAACTATAAAACCATAATAAATCCCCCTGCAAAGCGTCAGTCCTTCACATATAGAGGAACTGGCGCTTTACAATATAGTTACTCATCAGTCATTAGTCCCTAGTCCTGAAGCTGTAACTAATGATCAATGACCAATGACCAGGGGCTAGTAATGCAAACGCTTGTAGTTAAAATTGGCACTTCCAGCCTCACCCAACCAGAAACAGGGCTGTTGGCTTTGTCAACCATAGCTACTTTAGTAGAAATCCTCAGCCGTTTGCGGCGGCAAGGTCATAGAGTAATTTTGGTTTCATCAGGAGCCGTAGGAGTTGGCTGCGCTCGTTTAGGCTTAATTGAGCGTCCAAAAGTAATCGCCTTGAAGCAGGCAGTAGCGGCGGTAGGACAGGGACGATTAATGCGCGTCTACGACGATTTGTTTACTACTCTGCAACAGCCAATTGCTCAAGTCCTGTTGACTCGTACTGACTTAGTAGAGCGTAGCCGTTATATTAATGCTTACAACACCTTTCAGGAACTCCTGGGATTAGGAGTAATCCCCATAGTGAATGAAAATGACACAGTAGCAGTGGATGAACTGAAATTTGGTGACAATGACACGCTTTCGGCTTTAGTTGCCAGCTTAGTAGAAGCAGATTGGCTATTCTTATTGACAGATGTTGATCGGCTTTACTCAGCTGATCCGCGTTCTGTACCCAATGCACAACCAATAACATTAGTCAAGCATATTCAGCAATTAAATCAATTACAAATTCAAACAGGTACTTCTGGATCTCAATGGGGTACTGGTGGGATGACTACTAAAATCGCCGCCGCCCGAATTGCCACTGCTGCTGGGGTACGGACTGTAATTACTCAAGGGCGGTTTCCTGATAATATTACAAAAATCTTACAGGGAGAACTCTTGGGGACGCAATTTGAACCCCACCTCCAGCCAAGTTCGGCTCGTAAGCGCTGGATTGCCTACGGCTTGATTCCCTCGGGGAAGCTTTATCTTGATTCCGGAGCGATCGCCGCAATTTCCCAGGGTGGAAAATCCTTGTTAGCAGCTGGAGTTACTACTGTAGAAGGAGAGTTTGACAGTCAAGAGGCGGTGCAATTGTGTGACCAAAGCGGAACTGAAATTGCGAGAGGACTTGTGAACTACACTAGTGCTGAACTGCAACAAATTAGCGGCTGTAAATCAACTCAAATTGCTACTATCTTGGGATATCCAGGTGCTGAAACAGTCGTCCACCGCGATAACCTTGTTTTAATTTAAGGAATTGTTGTATTTAGATCATGAGTTAGGCGCTGCGGCGTTGTGTATCGTCAATAATTTGAAATTGTAGGTTTACAGTTTTAATACAGGAACTCATATACAACAGTAGGGCATAGATAAAAACAACAATACCTAGCATTTCGAGTGATTCTTCCATAGTCGTACTGAACAGATAATTGATATTGTGCTGACCGTACAAATCATGATAATACCCACCCACAAGTTCTATGCCAATGGAACCTGCAACAAACAGAGTACCAGCTATGAGGAACAAGCGCCTTATTTTTGTGGGGAGATAAGTAAGAAATTTCCAAAACCCTAGCAGGCAAACAAGTACGAAAATACTACCAGGAATAACCCAAGTGTAGTAAAGAAAGCCGCCAGCATTTAGGGTAGAGCGTAGAGCAGGAATCATTTTTTCATGAATACTAATTGCTTCGTCTAAAGATAGAAACAGAAAGATAATTGACAATACTCGCCAGTGGTAGACATAGCGATCGCCCTTTTTAAAAAGGGCTATGATTGCCAGCAGAATTGAACAAAATAGTAATGCAGATGACGAGTACAGTGCAGCGACATTCCGTTCACCATCGATATCAAACAACTCAATAAAGCTATTCTTGAAGGGGTAGTCAGGCAGGAAGTAGAGGCTGAATTGTACGATTAGATTTGCAAGAACGAGACCGAGTACGATCAAGAGCAGGAAGCGGCTAGTTTTTTGAGGATAGAGATAAACTTTTAGTTCACGAGCCGATAGTAAGAGCAAATTAGAATCTTCCTGCTTTGTTTGATTAACTTGCTCTAATAAATTTAAGTTGTAGCTGCTTTGGAGATGAAACAGTTTTTTCCCAGCTGCCTTTCGTTGCGGCAACACTAACTTTTCCATGAAATATTCAATAGTTTGCTGTTTAACCCAACCGCGCTCAACTAGAATTTCACCTAAGTGCCTTGGAGTATCATTTTGTTCATCTATTGCTATTTCTACTTGAGCTTGGGTAATGATACCAGCTTCAACCAAATACGCCCCAAGAGGCTTTTGCGTCTGCTTTCTTTTGCCAATATTACTCATTATAGAGACTTCCTTACTTTCAATTGCTACTTCAAGTAAATTCTGTATCAGAATATACTCAAATCACTGCCAAGCTTTTACAAGAGCAAACTAGGCTAAAGCAGGTTAAAGTAAGTTTAATGTAAGATTAAGCAAGTGTAAAAAACTATTTTCTGCACTTCTAAATAAGCAGTTTTTTACAAAAAAGAGGCATAGGATTACTTCTGTATTACTGAACTAGTAGAAGCTGAATACAAGCAGGTAATTATCTAGTGAGGTAGTTATGGTTACCTAAAATCCCTAGCACTTCGGTTAATCTAATGCATCTAGGGCTTCAGTTCTGGGACGAAGTAAAAAATAAGAAACAAGAGCAATAGCTAAAAGAACTATTGCAATCAGCACTTCTGGAATCCGAGTATTAAGCAACATCAGCAGACAGATGGTAGCTCCGGCTACCGGAACAATATAGGGAACTTCAAATTGACCTCTAACTTGATCTATCTTCTTTAAGCGAATCAGCGCCAGATTCATCAGCATAAAACTAAGCAATAAAAGTACGCTGGTAGACTTAGCAAGATTTGAAATATCTCCCGATAGGACAAGTATCACTAAAATAAATGCAATCACAGCGATCGCTATGTGCGGAGTTTTTCTTTGACGATGCACCTTAGCAAGAAATCGTGGCAGTAAGCCTTGTTTAGACATCCCGTAGGTTAGCCTTGAAGCCATCACAAAATTTAGCAAGGCAGTATTGGCAACGGCAAACAGAGCAATTACGCTAAATATCCCAGTTGGGAAACCAGGAGCGGCTACTTTTACCACATCAACTAAAGGTTGTCCGCTTTGTGCAAGTTGTTCAGGAGCAACAACCGAAACGGCTACAAAACTAATAGCCAAGTAGACTAATGATGAAATAGCAACGGCAAACAATAGTCCCTTAGGCAAGGTATGTTCCGGCTCTTTTACCTCTTCGCTGATATTCAATATGTCTTCAAAACCAATAAACGAATAAAAAGTCAGCACCGCTCCGGAAAAAGCAATCTCCCAATTAATTGCTCCTCCAGGATTCGCCGCAGTTCTCATCTCTAAGTAATTGATATCTCCTATATACGACGCACCCACTGCGATTACGATTAGCAGTCCTGAAACTTCTATTACTGTACAAAGCACATTTACCCACATACTCTCGCGAATACCACGATAAACAATCAGTGTCAGCGTAACAATGAAGATACCGATACAAAGACTATAGGGAAGAAATGGCAGCAAACCGTGTAGATAGCCTCCAAAGACGCGGCTGGAAGTTGCCATAGATGTTAGTCCTGAGAAAAAAACAGCCATCCCGATTAAGTATGACAATACAGGACGACCAAACGCTTTCTGTAAAATATAAGCAGAACCAGCAGCTCTTGGATAACGCGATCCTAGAGAAGCATAGCTAAGTCCAGTTATTCCTGCTGCTACGGCACTGATCAGGAAACCAAGCCATACGGCATTGCCTAATTCTCCGGCGGCTTTGCCGATTAAGCCATAGACACCAGCACCCAAAATATCGCCAATGCCATAGAACGTTAATGCAAGCAGCCCAATATGGCGGGTGAGTTTGGTTTCTTGTTTAACCATTTTTCTAAATAAAAGTATAAATAAATAATAAAGTAACGCTAGTAGACTCACTAGTCGTTTATCTGAAGCACTTTAGTCTGCGGTGGGAACTTGCAAGAAGATGAGCGAGCCTGTGGGCTTGTTAAAGTCGTGCTTGTGCCAATGATAGTAAGGCATCTACGATCATCAAGTGCCAAGTTCTTTGGCTTGATCAATCAATTAGCTAGGTCAACCTACAGGTTTTCACTTAATAAAGGCTAAAACGATATAAATATTGTTAGCGTTATGGCGATCGCAGGTAACAGCCTCACTAGCATTAGGTATAATAGGTTTCTTGACGCTGCCCGACTGCTATTAATGTTACAGAAGTGAGTGTTAAGGTTTTAATTGACGGCAAACGGAAACATCTAGATTCTTATCCAGATTGAACAAGTGATGCTAGTAAAGCTAGATTGCACTGCAAAATTATATAGAAGCTAAATAAAATTTTTAACGATGTTAGCTGATAATCCTGCGATAATTTTTAGAATTACTCAGCTTTCATCTGGTTGATTTGGTTTAGGTGATTTACAGATAGTCAGTTACAACGACGACCTTGAGAATTGTACTCTTTAGCCCAGCAGCGCTCTAAAACTTCAACTCGGTAAAGATATCCGAAGTGTCGAGGGTTTAATACTAGTTGAGTTGTGGAACTAAACACAGGCTGGCTGAGATATTGCCATAGGGGAAACTTAATTCTGCTATTTTGGGAAGACATAAGATAAAAACTTAGAGAGTGATTGTGAAAATACTTACAGCCTGTAGCGGATATACCAATTACTAGTCTGTTACTTATAAACTGCCATAATGAACAGTTGATTTACTTGAGAAAGATCACTGAATATTTTGCGAGTTTTCTTTAAGAATCTGTAATTTCGCGGATGTATTGGATATAACTTTATGAACTTACTGCTAAAAGCGGGCGGACATACGCGCTACTGAGGTGTCGTTTACGCAGGATAAGCGCGATCGCGTAAGGATTATATAGCTGCTATCTATTGTTTAGCAGCCTACTTGCCTCAATATTTATCCCTATCCAAATATTTACTTACTATTTACAGTAATCTAAATTTCAACATCAACTTTATAAATATTAGTTTTAAGGTAATTTTTAAACAAAATCCATTAAGATTAAAAGTTACTTATTTTTACAGTAAAAGGGCAATAGAATTTCTAATTTTAGGTAGTATTTATTAGCTAGAAATTAGATTTAAGAAAAATTTTATATGCTTAAAGGATTAGATATATTAAAATTCTTGCATGAATACTCTACTTTCATGTTGAGCAAGAGCAAAACATCTTGTAAGATTCTTCACTTCTTACTCTACGGGAAGCAAGCTACAGAATGACATTGATATTTTTTGATTTATGCAAGATGTCTATTGTATTGAAATACAAAAAGTAAAGCTTGAAGATATTAGACTAACGAGAGCTTAAGGATGTATTAACTTCTATATGCTAGTTTGAAAAAATCTGACGGTGGACAGGTATAGAATATCTACTCAGTAAATAAATCAGAGATCAAAGGATTATGAATTATTGTAAATAACTCGTTACTGAGATTCCCACTCTGGAGTGAGACGACGGAAATTATATTCTGCCGCACTGGCGTGACAGCTAACGCAACTACTAATCTCGATCGGACGAGGTAACTTAACTTGAGGATGCAGCGCTTTAAAATAGCGTGATTCGTCTACTCTATACGGCGTTTGTTCTTCTTTAGTATGAGGACGGGAGAAAGTTTGCAGATACTTCCACACTAGTAAACGGGGCGGATTAATCAAAGGTGGTAATTGAGTGCCGTAGTGTTGCGAGTCTGCCAAAATTTGTTGCCAAGTTTGCGTCGGCAAAACAGCTGGAGGTAGGGCAATGTGACAGCTTGCGCAGTTTTCCAGATATAGTTCTTGCCCTAGTTGGTAGTTTAGTCCAACCGGATCGACAGTACCGATCGCATCTGATGCCGGAATCTGCATTGGTTGGGCATTGGTTACTAAAGCTAGCCCCCAACCCATAGCCAAACTCCAAAGCAAAATTAGCAGAAATAACCCAATAGGCGATCTGGTGAAACCAGAACTGGGCTTTCGCCCAGAACGCCCACGTTTGCGCCGACGGCTGCGGATCATCCACAAATTATTAGACATGACAACACTCTCACACTCATTAAGGAATTGAAATTGACCGCAACAACCGCTCTACAACAGTTTGAGCTTTACGTCCCCCAGCTGGTATGAGGCGATGACAAAGGACATGAGGAGCCAAAAACTTGACATCGTCGGGAATGGCATAATCGCGATCGTCAAGAAAAGCTAGAGCTTGGGTTGCTTTTTGTAATGCTACAGTACCGCGAGGGCTGACACCAAGGGTAATTTCCTCATCCTGGCGTGTGGCTCGAACTATGTCAAGAATGTACTGTTGCAAAGATTTTTCTACTTTGACAGCAGCACAAAGCCTGCGTAATTCCTGTAATTCTGCCAGGGTAATACACGGTTGCAAATAATTTACAGTTACTCCATCTTGCAACCGTTGCAGCATTTGGAGTTCTTCTGCTTCAGTGGGATAGCCCAAAGTCAAAGACAAAGTGAAGCGATCCATCTGCGCTTCTGGTAAGGGAAAAGTGCCTTGGTACTCAATTGGGTTTTGCGTAGCAATCACGAAAAATGGCACAGGAACCTTACGAGAAACACCATCAACCGTTACCTGCTGTTCTTCCATTACTTCCAAAAGAGCAGACTGAGTGCGGGGTGTAGCGCGATTAATTTCATCTGCTAGCAGAATATTAGTAAAGACTGGACCTGGGAGATATTCAAATTCACCGCTTTTGGGGTTCCAGATATTGGTTCCCGTGACATCTGTAGGAAGTAAATCAGGAGTACATTGCAAGCGTTGAAACCGTCCGTCAATTGAACGCGCTAGGGATTTTGCTAATAAAGTTTTGCCAACCCCAGGGACATCTTCTAGTAAAGCGTGACCACCAGCAAGCAACGCGACTAACACCAAGCGGATTGCTTCGGCTTTACCAACGATTGTCAGACTTAGGTTTTGGGTTAGCTGCTCAATTCGTTCTCTCATAATACCGACTCCATGAGGACGGATTGGGCTAGGTCACAGTCAGCTTGAATTTGTGCTTTGAGGGCTTCGAGGGAAGCAAATTTTTGTTCAGGTCGCAAAAACTTTTCCAATTGCACCGTTAGGGTTTGTCCATACAAATCTCCAGACCAATCTAACAGATGCACCTCCACTGATGGTTGCGTACCGTTAACTGTAGGGCGACAGCCGATGTTGATTACACCTATGTAAGGTGAGTGCGAGGCAAGCGAGAGGCTAATAACTTCTTCCCCAGCTCCCCCAGCTACCCCAGATCCTCTTCTACTCTCGTCTTCTATAAAAACTCTGACAGCGTAAACACCTTGACGAGGTAAAAACTTTTCGGGGGGTAGTTGAATATTGGCAGTGGGAAAGCCTATTGTTCTTCCTAACTGTTGTCCTTTAACAACACAACCTGTAAGAGTGTAGGGACGACCTAGCAAAGTTTGAGCGCGTGGCAAATCGCCTTGCTCTAAAGCTTGGCGAATGCATGAACTGCTGATGCGTTCGCGTAGCGTCTCCTGGGGAGAATCGCTAGCGAAGTAATGTAGGGGAATAATTGTAACGGGGATATTAAAAGTAGCAGCGATTACTTTTAAATCGCTAGCGGTTCCACTGCGCTGCCGTCCAAAACAAAAATCCTCCCCCACACTAATTTGCTGGACGTGCAGCTGTTGTACCAAAATCTTTTCCACAAACTCTTGAGGGCTTAAAGCCGCAAGTTCTCTGTCAAAAGGTAGTAATACTAGCTGTTCTACTCCTAAACTTTCTAGCTGCTGTGCCTTCTCCTGAAGGGGCGTTAACAATGTACGGCGCTTTCCGGTAAAAAACTCTTGAGGATGAGGATTGAACGTGACTACTGTGGCGTAGGTATGTTCGCTTGCATAAGTTACAAGACGATTGAGCGATTTTACCTCTACGCGATCGCCTCGCTCTTCGAGCCGCTTCGCTAACGACTCTTGCTTCGTTTTTAAAACAGGAGCAATTACCTGTTGATGTCCACGATGTACACCATCAAAATTTCCCAGAGCAACAGCAGTTGGTGTTAAAGCTTTAGTTAGAGAGGAAGTAATCCGCATTTAAATTTTGACAGAGACAACACAATAGTAAATAGCTAGACAGAATATATTAAGGAAAATTAAAATCCCACTTTAGCAATTGTTTTAACCCAGATCCATAAGTCAAGTCATATTGCAAGGGCGTTATTGTAATCAAGTTATTACGAATTGCCTGCACATCAGTAAGAATGTCTGGCGGTAAATTTAGGCATTGTGGTTCAACTTCCTCTAGCAACTCTCCTGCTAACCAGTAGTATGTCTTACCACGCGGATCGACGCGCTTTTCAAAAACGTCAATATAGCGGCGCACCCCTTGGCGAGTAATCGTAACTCCAGCAATTTCTGCCGAGTTCACGGCAGGTACATTAACGTTGAGTAACATTACCTCTGGTAAGGGGTTAAGTTGAAGTTGGGCAAGTAAAGTTTTTGCAAAATTGACAGCGCTTTGAAATTCTGGAGATGAAAAACTGGTAAGACTAAACGCAATACTAGGAATGCCCTCAATTACACCTTCCATTGCTGCTGACACTGTACCGGAATACAAAATATCAGTTCCTAAATTTGCCCCTTGATTAATGCCTGAAAGCACAAAATCAGGGGGACTATCTAGTAATGCCCACAGCGCTAGCTTAACGCAATCAGAGGGAGTACCAGAACAAGCCCAGGCTTTAATTGTGGGGTGGAAAATAGACTCGATAATTTCGGCGCGGATCGGTTGGTGTAGCGTTAAGCCATGTCCAGTTGCCGATCGCTCTCGATCTGGACAAACTACTGTAACATCATGACCTGCTGCGGCTAAACCATTAGCTAGGCTGCGAATTCCAGGAGCGAAAATACCGTCATCGTTGCTAATTAGTAATTTCATCAAGGGTGAGGAGATAGGAGACAGCGCAAAGTTTGAGCGGAGGTTTCCTCCGCTCAAAGCTTTGTAAGAGAGGAGGCAGAAGGCAGAAGGCAGGAGGATTACATTATTCTCTGCTTCTTTTGCTCTCTTCTACCCCTACTTTAGTGGAGCGATCGCATCTAAACTGATAGGATATACTGCCGAGTGTTGACGGTCGTATTATTATCACTATTAAAAATGACTAGCATAACTAATCAGCCTAGCAATTTAGAAACTCAACTAGAAACTTTGCGACAGGAAGCGCAAAAAACGATCGCTGCTGCTGATACCTTAGAGCGCTTGGAGGAACTGAGAGTATTTTACCTTGGTAAGAAGGGTCAGCTATCAGCGCTTTTAAGAAGCATGGGTTCGCTGAGTGCTGAAGAACGACCGAAAATCGGGGCGATCGCTAATACAGTTAAAGAAGCACTGCAAGCCGCCCTAGAACAGCAGCGCACAAAGTTGCAAGCCGCCCAAATTCAAGCGCAGCTACAAGCTGAAACCCTAGATGTCACAATGCCGGGTGTTTATCGTCCTCTAGGTCGCGTGCATCCGCTTAATAGCACCATTGACCGCGTATTAGATATCTTCGTCGGTTTGGGCTACACCGTAGCTGAGGGACCGGAAATGGAGACAGACTACTATAACTTTGAAGCGCTAAATTTCTTGCCAGATCACCCCGCTCGTGATATGCAAGATACCCTTTACCTACCAGATGGGAATTTATTGCGAACGCATACTTCTCCAGTTCAAATTCGCTACATGGAAGACAACGATCCACCAATTCGGATTGCTGTTCCAGGTCGCACCTATCGCCGCGATACTGTAGATGCAACTCATTCGGCAGTCTTCCATCAAGTGGAAATTTTGGCAGTTGACGAGGGACTAACGTTTACTGACCTCAAAGGTACGCTGAAAGTATTTTTGCAAGAAATATTCGGAGAAGTGCCGATCCGCTTCCGTGCAAGTTACTTTCCCTTCACTGAACCCTCGGCAGAAGTAGATGTGCAGTGGAAAGGACGCTGGCTAGAGGTGATGGGCTGCGGTATGGTTGATCCAAATGTTCTAAAAGCCGTAGGTTATGACCCGGAAGTTTATACAGGCTTTGCCGCCGGAATGGGCGTTGAACGAATTGCTATGGTCTTACACCAAATTGACGATATTCGCCGCTTATATAGTAGCGATCTGCGCTTTTTGCAGCAATTTTAGTGGCGAGGTGTAGTGGAGGCTAAATCGTGAGCGGTTGGGATCAGCAGAATCAATGGCGTGAGTGGTTTAAGCAGGAACAGATTATTAATCTTCTAGAAACAACTCAGAACTTAATCGTGGTCGTGTTGGCTATGGGACTATTCTGTGCAATGGTCATTCGACTTCACCGAACGACGATAACTTTTGAGATTAAAAAATCGCGTGTACCTCTGTTGGGCTGCAATAGCAATTTATAGGTTTGGTTACAATACCTGTAGGAGTTAGCAGACTAGCCATGCCTGAATTAACAGTAAGCATTAATGAAACTACCCATGAAACCCTATTGAAGTTAGCAGAAACCTCTGGTGAAACAATTCAAACTGTTTTGGATAAAGCTATTGAAAGTTATCGTCGGTATGTTTTTCTGGTGCAAGCTAATCAAGCTTTTGTAGCATTGAGGCAAAATGAGGCACTTTGGCAGGAGGAACTAGCAGAACGTCGAGATTGGGATCAGACGATGGCTGATGGAGCCAAAGAATAGTGGCGCAGATTGTAAGGGGAGAAGTATGGTTAGCTGATTTAAATCCAGTTAGAGGACATGAACAAGCCGGAAAACGCCCATGTCTAGTTATCTCAGTAGACTTGTTTAATCAAGGGGCATCTGGGTTAGTTGTTGTCTTACCGCTTACTTCAAAGGAAAAGGGAATTCCCTTTCATGTAGAACTAAACCCTCCAGAGGGAGGGCTAAAAGTACGAAGCTTTGTCAAGTGTGAAGATGTGAGATCGATTTCTGTCGAACGTCTAGAAAAGTGCTGGGGTACGGTGTCTCCAGAAACACTCATAGCAGTAGAAGATAGAATAAGAATTTTGATGGGGCTTTAGCAATCACAACTTAATAGGTAAGCTTGCGTCAACTTTACGAAAGATATTTTCGATTTTACCTCGGTGAGAGTTGAGAGGAATAGGCTTGTGTTTTTGTAACTACTCAGCAGTCAAGATTGCCTAAGTATCTATAGATATGCAGCTTCTAAATTTTATTCTACTCAAAGCCGTATAGTAACTAGCTATTTACAGCAATTGTCGCAATGACCACAACGCATATTTAGTGCTTCTTTGCTAAAGCCAAAAGCATTTAATAAAAACTGCCAGCGACATTGCCGAGTGGTGAGATATTGAGTCATTTGTTGCGCCGCCTGTAATTGATTTGGGAACTGCGATCGCTTTCCTTGATGAATTACATAATCAAACGGGGTTTGCCACTCTAGCTGATTGGCGCTGTGGAGTAGGGATAGAGCAATCGCACTATCAGGAATTTGTCGCGCTACTGCACTAATTTCTCCTTGCACTGGTAGTTTCTTGACTAGCTGTTGAGCTGATTGTTGTTGCGATCGCAACTTGTTTTCAAAAAATTGCCGTCGTTGCTTGTCTTCTGGATCTAGCCACCCTGTCGGTTCACTAATTAGGGTTAAGGCAATACTCGGCTTACCATCTCGTCCCGCGCGTCCAATTTCCTGCACGTACTCAGACAGTAACAATGGAGCATGGAAATGTACTACCCATCTAACATTCGGCTTATTAATCCCCATGCCAAAGGCTGATGTACAAACAACAAAAGGCATCTCTCCATGCAGCCATTTAGCTTCAATTGCGCGGCGCTGATCTGGACTTAAGCCTGCATGATAAGCAGCTGTTGTATATCCCTTCTGCCCTAGCCATTGAGCTAAACTTTCGCTATCTCGCCTTGTACGCACATAAACTAACCCAGCTTGTCCTGTTGCTTGGATAAATTTTAATAACTGTTGCCTACGTCCTCGCGGTGTCCAGACTATTTGCACGTTGAGGTGTAAATTTTGGCGATAGGGATTTTGGCGAAAAATATTTGGTTGTTGTAGTTGTAAGACTTGGGCAATAGTTTTTTGGGCAGCTGGATCAGCTGTAGCAGTAAAGGCAGCGATCGCAATTTTTGTTCCACTTGGTTTAGACTTCAACAATGCTGGGCGTACTGCCCCTAATCGGCGATAAGCTGGGCGAAAAGTGTCTCCCCACTGCACTAGGCAATGTGCTTCATCGAGGATCAACCCATTAATTTTTAACTGCGGCTGAGATAAGCGTTCCCATACAGGCGCACTCAGCAGTGTTTCTGGTGAAAGATAAAGTAATCTTAGCTGTTGTCGCTCTAGTTGTTGTAAAGTTTGTCGTCGCTGATGTGTTGATAATTCACTGTGTAAAAGGGCTGCTGGTAAGGAGCGATCGCGCAGTTCTTTTACCTGGTTTTCCATTAGCGCCACCAGAGGCGAAACTACTAGGGTTAACCCCGTCTGTAGCAGTGCCGGAAGTTGAAAACAAATTGATTTTCCGCCACCTGTTGGCATTACTACTAAAGTATCTTGCCCTAGCAATAAACTACGAATTATTTCTCCTTGCGGTGGTCTAAACTCGTCATATCCCCAGATTTTTTTGAATGTTGCATAGACTTGACTCCATGATGTAATGTCATTGTTCATAATCAGTAGTAGATACACAAAGTTTCGGCGTTTGCGTTAGCGAAGCGGTAGCCATCGCTGATTTGCAAATTTATGAATGTCCTGATTTTGAATATATCCTCTGTTATCAAGCTAACGGTTCAGTAATTTTATCAATTATGTCTGACAAGCTAATACTTAAAGCGTTTAGCACACAGTTTAAATTAAAATTTATCCTGCAATTCCACATTGAATAGCTAATTCAGTTGCATATGAACGAAGAAATAAAAAATAGATTTTCAATTAGCACTGATAAATCCAAATTAGATATACCAATGATTTATAGCTTTTTAAATAGTTCTTATTGGGCAGAAAATATTTCAAAAGCAATTGTTGAAAAGTCAATAAAAAATTCTTTATGTTTCGGTATTTATCAAGGTGACAAACAAGTTGGTTTTGCCAAAGTTATTTCTGATTATGCGACTTCTGCATTGTTAAGAGACGTTTTTATTTTAGAGTATTATCGGGGACAAGGTTTAGGGAAATGGTTGATCAACTATATTTTGGAATATCCAGAGCTTCAAGATGTACAAAAATGGTTATTAGGGACAAAAGATGCTCACGGACTTTATCGCCGTTACGGTTTTCAAAGTTTACCAGAACCTGAAACCATCATGGTGCGTCTAAATCTAGCACTGAATCAGCCTGACGCTTGAATATTAATCCAGATGTTGAGATTTCGTAAAAGACAACTAATTCCTAACCTCTTCCTAGCTAATTTAAATAGCGATGTATTATTTTGCTGCTACTACTGCAATATTCCAAGCAAGCCGCTTCATACCTGGAATCTTTTTTAAAATTACATCTAACTTTTCTAATTGCTTATAATCTGGTTTCAGTCTCGCTTGCTCAATAATAATTTTTTTCCAATAACGCTCTTTATTTGGCTCAACTTTCTCAATTAAATATAAATGCAAAAAATCTCCGAAGCTACTAGCCAGAAAATAACTCATAATTAGTAGTAGATGCGTACACAAAGTATCGGCGTTTGCGGAGCATGGTCGAAGAGCATAGCCATTGCACTTTGGCAATTTATGAATATTGTGATGCTGAATATAGCCTCTGCTGGCAAATTAAGTATTGGATTAATAAGCTTACTGCTTGGTGCTTGTAGTCAGTCCATTATCACACCATTTCAAGCACGTCAAACTGAAGAAAATGCGACAGTACATCAGACACCAGGGACTGTTAAGGCTGAACAAAGTAGTGAACTTAGTACAAAGGAAGAACCGTTCCCTAAAATTGCCATAGCAGATTTAGTAGACGGAAATTATCGACTTTGTACAGAACCTCCTACTGCTAAAACTTCCTCTAGGGAAGATCAATATGGCTGGTGTTTTTTGTTTATGAAAAATAGCGATCGCGTTACTGGAATTTACACTTATTGGGAACAATCAGACTATGCTCGAATTTGTATTAGTGGTATAGCTAGAGGTTATACAGTCAGTGGTAGTGGATATGAAGCGATAGAAGCTTCCTCCAAGCCTATCAAATCGAATGATATTGCTAGGTTTCCTAGAGGGGGTATCTGGGATGATTGGAATAAACAAGGAAGTAACTTAATTGTAGGTATCCCACGCTTATATAGTACAGATAAATATCCTGATGGTAGGTATTATGGCTGGATTACTTATGACAACATCAAACTTAATTTAAGTGGATTCCATCAACATAACCTTGGTAAACTTACTCCTCCTAAAAAATGTCCATCATAGAATTATTAAATATCATTGTTTATTTGAATATAATGTGTTCTCTATGTAGACTAGTAGGCAACAAAACTCTTAATTCA
>ERZ501023.21-NODE-21-length-64968-cov-6.716913_pt1 | contig 64968 bp, 70 predicted proteins | sample MGYA00248839_ERZ501023 | MGnify/ENA primary metagenome ERZ501023 (study PRJEB25958, sample SAMN03398596) | human skin metagenome | study: EMG produced TPA metagenomics assembly of the Human Skin Microbiome Metagenome (human skin metagenome) data set.
TTTTCAATAATTGCGGAATATGGGAATATATAACGTCTTTTCCCTTTGAACCGTAGTTGACAAGTATAGCAGGTGTTTCTGGGGGAATAGCACTAAGAACTTGCTCAGAAACTTCACCTTTTTCACGATGGAAATCTAGTAAACTCTTATTGCCTAAGTCATTTCTCATACTTGAAACTGTGAATCCAGCTAACCCCACATAGCGACAGGTTTTACCATCATAAATATGCACTAACGGTTGATCTGGGGATAGGCTTGATAAGTCGTGTTGCTCTAAGGTGAAACGGCTGTGATACTCGTTGCTATAATCAAGCGGCAGAAATACATAGTTGTTTTTATCAATACGTAAATTCCAGTTAAGAACTCGCTGTGCTTCAATCTCATCTGAAATTTCTACTGTCTCTAAAAAAGCTTCACGTTTGTAAGCATCTACTCTTAAACGGCGATTCCGAAAGAACTCACACACGCATTGATTCAGCATCTGTTCTAACTGACGACGATATCTAGAAGCATTTATATCTACAGGTAAAACTGATAAAATTTCAAAATCGTCATTGCTCGTCAATTGATGAGGACTAATTAAGCAAAATTCTGTATTCTCTGCTACTACAGGCATTCTAGTTTGTTTACGCAAACGAGTAGCTAGTCTTCCTAACTCTGACGGTAATTGTGCAGGAGCGATCGCTTGCTTTAATGATATCCGATGATTGTAGTAAGAAACTGTTGGAATTGGATTTACAGATTGAAAGCTAAGTTCATGAATAGCCATGTGTTTTGATAGTATATATAGCACATCATTTGTACTATTTAATCAATCAAACACTATACGCATGGCTTCCTAATTAAGTCAACAGAATAAAATGTTTTTTGCGTCACGAAAAAGTAGATATAGATATAAATACTTTTGATAATAGGAAATAACAAAAATTGTTCGCTACATAAAGATAGCCCCGTAGTAGATAGGGGTTATATTATATTTATTAGAATTTTTCTACTTACTGCTAAAGAGCTAGTTACCTATAGTTACCATTTAAGATAAGCAGCTTCAATTCCTTGCTCGCGTCGGATCTTTCCATCCTGCTCAAACCAAGCAACTACTTGTTGGGGTGTCAAATCTTCAATCTGCACACCAGTTTCTTGGGCGATATGTTTTAAAAGTTTTAACGATGAAATTGTGATTCTAGTTAAAAACTTCTCATTAGAAGCTAGTAGTGCCGCGTCTACCTTTGCTGACTCTTCCGGCGTTAAAAACTGTGGTGATGGCTGTCCATCCATAAATTTTTATTTTACCTTGATGTATCCTAATATTTACTTAGCGGGTATGGGAGCGCGCGATCGCACTAGATAGCCGCAACGGTGTTCACCATTAATTAACCACTGGGTACGTTCCACCGTACAATCTGGCAGCACTGCGGCAAACATCTCTAATTCATGACCACAGACGCTAGGAAAAGATTCAGCCACACTAGAAATTGCACAGTTATGCTCTGTAATCATAAACTGCAAGTTGTCATCGTCAGCTTCTAATGGGTAACACTCAGCCATAAAGCCTTCGGTTCTTCTGATTTCTACTAATTTTGTTAGTCGCTCTGGCAGTGAACCATTACCCAAGCGATCACGGTATTCTACAGCTTTGCGCTCCCATTGTTTGCGCAATATCGAACTCATTTGCTCATGTCCTACTGTTTGGGCTAGAGTATCTAGCAAAGAAACAGTAAACTGACCGTAGCCATCGCTGGAATTCCGACGCAGGCGATCGCGCCCTTGACTACTAAGTTGATATACGTGCTGTGGTCGCCCCATCCCCACTTGGACTGGCTGATACGCTATTAACTCCTCTGCCTCTAAGTCTTTAACATGGCGACGAATCGCTTGAGGAGTGATGTCTAGCTCAGTCGCAATTTCTTGAGCTGTCGCCCCACCCTGCTTTAGTAAATATTGCAGGATATCCTGCTTAGTTGAGGGCTGCTGCGTAGTCGCCATTTTCGTACCAAATTTTAGGGCAAATTTTACTTTGACAACATACCTGTTGTTAATGTAGCGTAAAATGGAGATACATTAAACAACAATTTGGTTGTTTTAGTCGCTTTTATTGTAACACCAGTTAACAAATTAGCAAAGCGACGCATTAATCAGCTACACCCCGTCTGCATCTTTAAAGAGATTATCCCAGAACACGAGAGAACACTACTAATGAGTGCTACTGTCAAAACCTTAGTCAATCAGCCTTACAAATACGGCTTTGTTACAGATATTGAGTCAGACACAATTGGGCGTGGTCTTAGTGAAGACGTGATCCGCTTAATCTCTGACAAGAAGAACGAGCCGGAATTTATGCTAGAGTTTCGCCTCAAAGCCTACCGCCAGTGGCTGAAGATGACAGAACCCAGCTGGCCAAATGTCAAGTATCCCCCAATTAATTACCAAGACATCATCTACTACTCTGCGCCCAAGCAAAAGGCAAAGCTGAACAGCTTAGAAGAAGTAGATCCGACTTTGCTAGAAACCTTTGAAAAGCTGGGCATTTCTTTATCTGAACAGAAGCGCCTTTCCAACGTCGCTGTAGATGCGATTTTTGATAGTGTCTCTGTCGCCACTACCTTTAAAGAAAAGCTGGCAAAAGACGGCGTAATCTTCTGCTCAATTTCCGAAGCCTTACAGGAACACCCAGAGCTAGTACGAAAGTACCTTGGTAGCGTTGTACCAGTAGCAGATAACTACTTTGCGGCGCTTAACGCTGCTGTTTTTAGTGATGGCTCGTTTGTCTACATTCCTAAAAACACTAAATGCCCGATGGAACTATCCACCTATTTCCGTATCAATAGCGGCGATACTGGACAGTTCGAGCGGACGCTGATTGTGGCTGAAGAAGGTAGCTCGGTTTCTTACCTAGAAGGCTGCACTGCGCCCATGTACGACACAAATCAGTTACACGCTGCTGTAGTTGAATTAGTCGCCTTAGACAATGCCGAGATTAAATACTCTACTGTGCAGAACTGGTACGCTGGAGATGAAAACGGTAAAGGCGGAATTTACAACTTTGTTACCAAGCGCGGTTTGTGCCAGGGAGTTAATTCTAAGATTTCTTGGACACAAGTAGAAACTGGTTCCGCTATTACCTGGAAGTACCCTAGTTGTGTACTAGTGGGTGATAATTCTGTGGGTGAGTTTTACTCAGTAGCGCTGACAAATCATAAGCAACAGGCTGATACGGGAACCAAAATGGTTCACGTTGGCAAGAATACCCGCAGCACAATTATTTCTAAGGGAATCTCGGCGGGAAATTCATCAAATAGTTACCGAGGTTTAGTTAAAGTAAATCCGAAAGCAGTTGGAGCGCGGAATTATTCTCAGTGCGACTCAATGTTAATTGGGGACAATGCTCATGCGAATACATTCCCTTATATTCAGGTGCAGAATAATACCGCGAAGGTAGAACACGAAGCTTCGACTTCTAAGATTGGGGAAGATCAATTGTTTTACTTCTCCCAGCGTGGTATTTCCGCAGAAGATGCAATTTCGATGATGATCAGTGGCTTCTGTAAGGATGTGTTTAATCAATTGCCGATGGAGTTTGCTGTTGAGGCAGATCGGTTGTTGAGTCTGAAGTTGGAAGGAAGTGTGGGTTAAAGAGTAGGGTGGGCATCTTGCCTGCCCCTACCCTATAAAAACGCAGGCAAGGATGTCCGCGCCACAAGAAAAAAGAAAAGAGAGAGAAGATGATTATTGATAATAGTGATGTTGTGCTGTCAGTAAGGGATTTGGCGGCTGAGGTTGATGGAACGCCCATTCTTAAGGGAGTGAACCTTGAGGTTAAGGCGGGGGAAGTTCATGCGATTATGGGTCCAAATGGCTCTGGTAAGAGTACGTTTTCTAAGGTATTGGCGGGACATCCGGCTTATGAGGTAACTGGCGGTGAGGTGATTTTTCAGGGAGAGAATCTACTGGAAATGGAACCGGAAGAACGTGCAAGAGCTGGTGTGTTTTTGGCGTTTCAATACCCGCTAGAAATTCCGGGTGTGAGCAATTTGGATTTTCTGCGTGTTGCTTATAATTCCCGTCGGAAGCAGCAGGGGTTAGAGGAATTAGACTCGTTTGATTTTGATGAATTGATTCAAGAAAAGCTGGAAGTTGTGAAGATGAATCCTGCTTTCCTCAGCCGGAGCTTGAATGAGGGCTTTTCTGGTGGTGAGAAGAAGCGGAATGAAATTTTGCAAATGGCGCTACTAGAACCCAAGGTAGCAATTTTGGATGAGACGGATTCTGGCTTAGATATTGATGCCTTGAAAATTGTTGCTGATGGAGTTAATCAGCTAACTAATCCCCAAAATGCCACAATTTTGATTACTCATTACCAACGATTACTTAACTATATTGTGCCGAACTTTGTTCATGTGATGGCACAAGGACAAATTATTACTAGTGGTGGTAAAGAATTAGCACTGGAGTTAGAGTCTCGTGGTTATGAATGGGTATTGGAAGCTGCTATTGAGGAGGTGGGAGCTAGATGAGTATTCAATCTTCAACGGCAATTCCTAATCCAGATGAGATTGATATAACCTCTGTGTTGGTAGATCGAGATCGCTATTTGACACAGTTATTAAAGCAGTGTCAATCAAGCTTACAGATAATTGAACCCCAAACAGTTGCTTGGATGCAAGAATTACGCGATCGCGCTGCTGGTTGGGTACGACAATATACTTTGCCGACTACACGGGATGAGGAATGGCGCTTTACTGATTTGTCGGCGCTGCGGCAGATTGAATTTCAAGCTGTTAGCAAGCAATCACAAATTAGCTTGTCGGATATAGAATCACTAATCTTGCCAGAAGCAGCTAATACTCGCTTGGTATTTGTAAATGGTATCTATGCACCCCATTTATCAGCTGTTGATCATTTACCTGATGGTGTTGTAGTTAGTAACTTGGCTGGATTGCCAATAACTCATCGCTCTCGCATCCAAGACTACCTAGCGCAGCAGCAAGGAGAATTAGAGGTATTTACTGCTCTTAATACAGCTGGAATTACAGATGTGGCTGTGGTGTGGGTGGCAAAAAATGTGGTATTTGAAACACCAATCCATGTTGTATTTATCTCTGCTGCTGGCGAGACACCGACAATTTCTCAGCCGCGTTGTTTAGTGGTGGCAGAATCAGGTAGCTCTGTGACGCTGATTGAAGAATATACGAACCGCCAAAGCACCAAGAACACCAAGGAAGAAGAAAGAGAGGCAGTTTACTTTACTAATGCTGTTACGGAAATTGCTCTAGCGGAGAATGCTGAAGTTAGTCATACTAGAGTTGAGCGCGAGGGAGTAGAAGCTTTTCATATAGGTAAGACAGCGATCGCTCAAGCCCGTGATAGTCGCTATACTTGCAATGCAATTACTTTAGGCGCAAAACTGTCTCGGCATAATTTAGAAGTGTTCCAGACAGGTGAACAAACCCAGACTACACTTAATGGTTTGACGATGATTGCTGGTCAACAAGTAGCGGATACTCACAGTGTAATCGCGCTTAATCATCCCTACGGCACTAGTAACCAGTTACATAAATGTATCATTGGCGATCGCGCTCATGCAGTATTTAACGGCAAAGTTTTTGTTCCCAAACCTGCACAATTAACAAATGCTGCTCAATTAAACCGCAATTTACTACTATCACCCAAAGCCAGAGTTGATACAAAACCCCAACTAGAAATTACAGCAGACAACGTTAAATGTTCTCACGGCGCAACTGTGAGCCAATTAGAAGACGAAGAAGTATTTTACCTCCAAAGCCGGGGACTGAATGAAGACGATGCTCGTAATCTTTTAATCAACGCCTTCGCCACAGAAATCATTAATCAACTACCCCTAGCCTCCCTACGAGAAACCCTCTCAACAGCCGTTAACCATCAACATCTAGCAGTTAATTAAATCTATCCTTTGCGTCCTTCGCGTCTTGGCGGTTCGATAACTCTTTATTACTTAATCAAAACATGACCTTCACCAAGGAAAAAACCCTCGCCGATCAAGTCCGTGCTGACTTCCCAATTTTGCACCAAGAAGTCAACGGCAAACCACTAGTCTACCTAGACAATGCCGCTACTTCCCAAAAACCCTTGTTAGTTCTAAATACACTGCGGGACTACTACGAACAATATAATTCCAATGTGCATCGCGGTGTGCATACCCTCAGCGCCAAAGCTACAGATGCCTACGAAGGAGCGCGAGATAAAGTTGCTGCTTTTGTAAATGCTACTTCCAGACAAGAAATTATTTTCACCCGCAATGCAACTGAAGCAATTAATTTAGTTGCTTATAGCTGGGGTACGAGTAATTTACAGCGAGGAGATGAAATTATCCTCTCGGTAATGGAACATCACAGTAATTTAATTCCTTGGCAGCTATTGGCACAAAGAACAGGTGCTGTAATCAAGTTTGTGGAGTTGACGGAAACTGAAGAATTTAATTTAGAACAGTTCAAGTCTTTAATTTCAGATAGAACTAAACTAGTTTCTACAGTCCATGTTTCTAACACTTTGGGTTGTATTAATCCAGTACAAGAGATTGTGGCGATCGCTCATAAATATGGCGCAAAAGTCTTAATTGACGCTTGCCAAAGTGTCCCTCATATGCCTATTGATGTGCAGTTAATGGACTGCGACTGGTTAGTGGCTTCTGGACATAAAATGTGCGCTCCGACTGGCATTGGCTTTTTATATGGCAAGTTGAATTTACTGCGCTCTATGCCGCCATTTTTCGGTGGTGGTGAGATGATTGCCGATGTCTTCCTAGATCATGCCACCTATGCAGACTTGCCACACAAGTTTGAAGCGGGGACACCAGCAATTGCGGAAGCGATCGCATTAGGTGCAGCTGTTGACTACCTCAGTAATATAGGTATGGATAAAATCTATGCCTACGAAGCTCAATTAACAGGCTATCTATTTGAGCAGCTAGGACAAATTGAGCAAATTCGCACTTATGGTCCATTACCTAAAGTAGCAGGATTAGGTAGAGCTGCCCTCGCCGCCTTTACTGCTGGCGATGTTCACCCCCACGATTTATCTACAATTTTAGATCAAGCCGGAGTTGCTATTCGTGCTGGACATCATTGCACTCAACCATTACACCGCTACCTAGTAGCTCAATCTACTGCACGCGCAAGTTTATCCTTCTACAATACTCGTGAAGAAATTGATGTATTTATTGCAACTTTAAAAGAAGCTGTAGATTTCTTTGGTAGCATCTTCGGTTAAGTTTGTCGGGTGAGCATTGCTCACCTTATTTGCTTTCAAGCTGAGTGAAATTTCAGATGATTACTACCTCAACTTCAGCCGAACAAAGAACAGTGCTACAGAACATTAGCTGGGAAACCTTTGAAACCTTGCTAAGAGAAACAGGTGAGGATCGAGGTTCACGGTTTGCTTATGACTGTGGCACTTTGGAAATTATGACTCCACTTTTTGAACATGAAAACCCTAAAAGTAATTTGGGTAATTTCATTATTGCTTTAGCTGAAGAACTAGAAATAGAAATTAAAAGCGCTGGTTCTACAACACTGAAGAGAAGAATAGTAAATAAAGGCATAGAACCAGATAATTGTTACTATATTCAAAATGAAGCAGCTATTAGAGGTAACAAAACACTTGATTTAGCAATTGATCCACCGCCTGACTTGGCAATTGAAATTGATATTACTAGCAGTTCTGTTAATAAATTTGCAATTTACTCAGCGCTAGGTGTGTCTGAACTTTGGAGATATGATGGGCGAGATTTAAAATTTTATCACCTCAGAGAAGATGAATATATTGAGTGCAAATTTAGCATTGCCTTTCCCCTAGTATCCGTAACTGAAATAAACTCATTTATTGAACAGAGTAAAACTAGTGGGGAAATTGCCCTACTGAAATCTTTTCGGGCTTGGGTGAGGAATAAAAGAGTTGGGTAGTGATTAATCATTTACTATAACTTAGGAAAGATTATGCGAATCATTTCAGATAAAAATTATGATGAGTTGAGAAAAAAATCCGGAATTTAGCACAGACTAACTCTCAACCAGGAGCTTTGTGGAAGGAAATAGATAGCTTGATAAATGGGCTAGAGCTATCTGATGCTAAGGTTACTCTTTTGCCAGAGGATGAATTAAAAATTGTTAATGGAAACATAAATAGCAATATAAACGTTCATTTAACAATGCCAGATGGAACAATAGTACACATACAAGGAATAATTCAAGAAATTAGATGAAAGTTAGTATTAATAGTGATCGCATTTCTAACTAACGCCAACACTACTGAAACGCGATCGCACTACTCACGTCCTCGTCTCAGTTCTTCAATCAAGTCACGAATAGCATTTTGATTATTTTGAGCCACAATTGCCGCCGCCTCAGCCGCTTGAGCAGCTCGTTGTGACGCAAGAACAGCTTCCCTAGCAGTCTGAGAAAGCTCCGTAACTGCTCTGGCTTGTTCAGCTAAAACATTCACAAACTGTTGAATACTCTGCTGCTGGCGCTCTGCTGTCTGAGCAATACGTTCAATGTTTTGCCCTTGCTGCTCTATATTCTGAGCAATACGTTCAATGTTTTGCCCTTGCTGCTCTATATTCTGAGCAATACGTTCAATGTTTTGCCCTTGTCGCTCTGTAGTCTGAGCAATACGTTCAATGTTTTGCCCTTGCTGCTCTGTAGTCTGAGCAATACGTTCAACTGCTGTTAACAGTCGCTCTAGACGATCTTCAATGCGATCTAGTTGCGCGGTCATATTACTTCTTTTTTAGCTATTTCGACTTTAACACTCAGAGTATTCTTTAAAAACCAATGAGAATGCGATCGCTCCCCTAGTAATTAGTTAAGCTGAGGTTCAAACTAACGAATGATTGCTCTACACCCTTGCAACTGGCAGAATTTCGGTATAAGCCTTGACATTTTGGCGTAGTAGAGGTTAAACAGGCATGATTAAATCTTGGATGGTAATTGGAGGCGTGACATTTTTAGTCGCGCTGGCTGCTAACTTTATTACGCCTAAAGATGTGCAGTGGTTCAAGCGTTTACGTCGTCCTAGTTGGCTAACCTTTGAAAAAGCAATTCCCCTGATCTGGACTATTGTTTTTATTTGTGGTGCTTGGTCAGCTTACATTGTTTGGGGAAGAACTCAAAGCTGGTGGCTAATGGGGTTCTACTTACTTCTAGAACTTGTTACCATCGCCTACAATCCGGCAATGCTGAGGCTTCGTAGTCTGAAGGTAGGTACAATTATTGGCGGAATCGGAGCAATTTTAGGGATTATTTTGGCACTTACAGTTTTACCTATATCTGGTACAGCAGCAGCATTACTCCTACCGTATGTAATTTGGAGTCCAATTGGCACTTACACCACCTGGGAAATGATGCGCCTCAATCCCGCAGATACTTAAGCTATAAAGTGGTGGAGGCGATCGCCACTTTAAGCAAATTCTCAGAGTGCGATCGCCCTCTTAACCCAAATTATTAAAAGATAATATTGAAAATCTCACGTAACCTAATAGCTGCTTAATTCCTTAAGCAGCCTTGATCATTTTAGATATACCTTTTTTGATAGTCCTGAAGCTAGATGCATTTTGTAATATCTAAAGCAAGGATAAATGACAGTAGTAATCAAGAAAAACAATGAATTCCAATAATATTGAATCTACCCAAAAGCGTTCTGAAACCGAATCAAACTCCAAGAAAGAACCTTCTTTGCAATTTGGACTCAGCATCTCAATAGGGGTTTTAACAATTATCCTGATCGCTACAAGTTTTTATCTTGGACTTTTTCATTAAGTTAGGATAAACAACGGTCATTACTAACAGAAATAGGGGCGTAGAGTGTAACTGAAGAAAAATTCCCACAGAATAGTTACAAGCCCCTAACTTCATCCCCAGTCTAAGAAATTTGTAGGCAGATGTAGACAACTAGAGATAAAAAGCTGATATTCCAACAATCAGGTTTACCTAAAAAATCAATCCATATTGTTACCCCTTGTCCCTTTATTGGGGAGAAAATCCAGGGTGCGGTATTTGCTCCCCCTTCTCAATCAATCAAAGAAGACAGCTAGGAATTAGCGCCCTGGGAGAAAAGCGATAGGATTAACTGCACCCTTGCCTCCTGGATGCACCTCGAAGTGGACGTGGGAACCAGTGCTAAAGCCTGTACTGCCCATTTCAGCAATGAGCTGACCCTGCTCAACTTGTTGACCTGCCTGCACTAAAACCCGATTGTTGTGAGCATATCGTGTCAGAGTACCATCCGTATGCTTAATAATTACCAGGTTGCCATAGCCACCAGAATTCCACCCAGACCTTACCACAACACCTTGAGATGCTGCAACCACTGGCGTTCCTATAGGAGCCGCTACATCAATACCTTTGTGCATACGTCCCCAGCGCCAGCCATAACCTGAAGTTAAAACACCTTTGGCAGGCCAAATATATCCCTTAGCAGAAGTGGAAGTTGGTTTAGGTAAATAAGTATCTACTCCTCCTAAAGGTGGTAACTCTGGAGAAACTTGCCGTCCTCTAAATGCCCCCATTGTAGAAGTATCTACACTGTTCGGTGCTGTCGCTACACTAGCCTTGGTTTTAGGGGCAACGACAGCATTTGGTTGGGTAGAAGCTTGTTTGTAGTTTGGTTGTAATACAGCAGCTTGAGCTACACGGAACTCTGGATTAATTGGTTCATTTGGTCGTGGATTAGTACCACGAGAGCGCATGATTACTTTACTAGGTGGAGAATAAACAGCAACAGATGTGGCTACCTTCTTGGTTTCACTTACTCTAGAAACAAGTTGGCTATCCGCACTTTGAACATAATATTTCTGCCGTAATTTTTGGATATCAGTCTGTAAATTTTCAACAGACGAATTAGATTGCGGTTCTGTCGCTGTTGTCGAGTTAGCCAAAGCCGGATCGGTCAATTCCTCTGCCTCGTCTGAGATGCTACCACCCATACCAGAATAATCGGAACTACTTAGATCGGGTGATTCACCTGGTGGAACCGCTAAACCTTCTGGCTGCGATTTTAGTGAATTAGACGAGAGCAACTGGGTATTTGTTTGAATATCTGTGCTTACTGGCAGTGTAGAAACACTTGTGGGCTGATCAGATGATGGTGGCACAACAAATACAGTCTGGCTTGAGAAAGCGGAGGCAACAGTGGATGTCTTATTAGGCTGATCTGGGCGATTAATAACAGTAATTGTTTGACCCGTAATGCTGCTGGGTTGCAAGGTAGGAATTTTAATCTGTTGATTAATTTCCAGTAAATCTGGGTTACTCAACTGATTAACCTTGACTAGTTCCAAAAGCGGAATTTTGTGAGTCCGAGCGATCGCACTTAGGGTATCTCCAGATTTTACCTGGTAGGCTTGCGATCGTGCCTCCGCTTGAGTTGCATTAACAGCAGACACATCAGGAACTACAAACACATCCGAATTGGGTTGCGTTTGCGCTTCTAGAACTAGCTCGTCGCTCGTCGCACTTGATGAGGTTTGAGTTGAGTTTTCTGGAGAACTACTACCCACCACTTGCTGCGGCGCTACTATTGGGACGTTTGGTGGTAACGTCTCAACGGCGGCTGTATCAATTTCTGCTGGCTGTAGGTCTTCTGCAGGACTACCCGCCACTTGCGGCGGCGCTATTATTGGGACGTTCGGTGGTAACGTCTCAACGGCGGCATCAATTTCTGCTGGCTGTAGGTCTTCTGTAGGACTACCCACCACTTGCTGCGGCGCTATTATTGGCGCGTCTGGAGCAGATGAGGCTGCATTAATCTCTATTTCCTGTTGGCTCGTTACCAAAGGCGATCGCAGGTTTAGGTTTTCTCTAGGATTAGCTACTTGCTGCGGCGCTATCATTGCCGTGTTTAGAGCAGGTATACCGACTTCGCCTGCATTAATTTCTGCTGACTGCTGCCTACCAAAACCTGTATTATTGTTGCTGGTTGCAACTGGCGATCTCGCAGCAGCTTGTTCTTCCTTCGTCTCTACAATTACTCCAGATCCAGCACTTGCCTTGATTGAATTTTGCACCCTTAGCGGCGTAAATCTTGGCTGTGTAAATTCTGTAAATGTACTTGATTGAGACTTAATTTCAGTTGAGTTATCTTGAGGACGAGACGATTGCTTTAAGCGGTTAATTAATAGTCGTTGCTTGACGCTAACCGCACTATTGACTTCACTGTTACTAATCAGTGATTCATCTCCAAGTGGTGATGCAGTGCTTTGGGTATTTTTAACTTCAGATGATTTAGCAAGCGTTACACTTTCTTGCGCCTTGAGTCTTTGTACCAGTCGAGCGGCTCGGTCATTTTGGATTACCGGAGCAGCTTGCTGAATGATATTACTCTTCGCTGGGGCGATTAATTCTGGCTCAGATGCGATCGCCTTTGGTGGCGTTATATTGCTAACGCTCTTATCTGTAACTTCTGCCAATTTTTGATACTTAGCGCGAATAGAACGCACTTCTGTGTTTGCTTTTTCTACCTGATATTCCCGCGATCGCCCAGAATCTACTTGCGGCGCTTTTTGGACAATAACAGGCTGTGGTGCTGCTTCACTCACCTGTGCTTCTAAAAGTCCAGATTGCTTATCAGTTGCTTTAACTTCTACCTGCTTGCTAGGCGGTGCTACAGGCAATTGATCTGGATTCACTGCAACCACTTCCTGTGTTAAGACAGCACTACTTTCAAGAGATTCAGTAGTTGGAGGAATTGTGCTAATTGTTGGTTCGCCTACTGGTTCGGCGGCTGGAGCGCGATCACTTTCTCGAGTCAGTAAAAGATTGGGCGCTCCCATTGAGATTACTAAGCCAATCATCGCCACTGAGGTGCGAACCCGCCTTTTAATTTTTGGTTGAACTCGCTTGCAGCGTCCCTCCAAAGCGTTATTACTGGCTGCATTAGGAACAGCTTTCACCTTCTTCGTCCATCCTCGTTTCAAAAATGACCTCCTATGAGCACTAGCGCTTAACTGGCTACGATTTATTGAGTCTATTACCAGTTGAAAGATTTAAAACACTGTAATAACAGATTTATTTGACATCCAAATAGATACACTTAAGTAAGATTACTCGGCATTTTTGCTTTAGACAAGTTTACATACTATTAGCAAAAGTTCAAGCTGATAATTTTCACAAATTTACTCCTCAACGGCTTTAGTGTCATTTCGGGATTTATCCTGCTTATCCATAGATTATTAGGTAAGCGAGAACGTCATCAGAGCTATTTTTACTTTCAGCAAAACATAGCCTACAACTTTTATGACAGAATTGCCAGCCTCTGACTGTAACTGCTTTAAAGCCTCAGATGCTCACATAGTTTAATACAGCAGCCAAGTTTACGCTGATTGCTTCAATTCAGGCGAGTTAGTAACCTTGCTGTTCCTGCGAACAATAGCTCAAAACCTTTACATTACTTAGCTTCAGGATCTTTAATTTCTAGAAAATGGCTAGCTTGAGGATGACTAAAATCTATCACTGAGAATCCCGCAGTTCCTTTCCTGACTTATAGAAATTTCTTATCATAAATCTATGAACTTAGTATATAAGTATACAAAGGATTTAAAGCTAATATCTCTTGCTTAAAAGTATAAATTAATGCACATTATTTATAGTAAAATCAATTTTTTATATTGAGCTTAGGCGACTGTAGGCAATTTAGACGTAATTTTCTTTAATAGAAGACAATTTACTGCTGTCTCCATAAATAATGCAGAAAATGCCTTGGGTAGAGAATTCAACTTAAGTGGTAGAGATGATTAACTTAAGTAACCTAGTTGACGACGAACCTCAAACAAACCTACAGCTACACTAACTGAGAGATTCAAACTACGGACACCTGGTTGTGCCATGGGGATGTATAAAGTTGCTGTACACGCTGATAAAACTGTTGCTGGTAAACCTGTAGTTTCGCTACCAAATAGTAGCCAATCATTCGGTTGAAACTGGAAGCGCACATAATTACAACTGCCACTAACACTAAAGCCAAGCCATCGCCCGCCGCGTTGTTGATGATAGGCTCCAAAGGCATCAATAGATTCGTGATAGTGCAAGTTTACGTAGGGCCAGTAGTCTAAGCCAGCACGTTTTAGGTAGCGATCGCTAATTTCAAACCCCATCGGACCTACTAAGTGCAGTTCTGTACCTGTTGCCGCACAGGTACGCGCTATATTGCCCGTATTTGGTGGAATTTGTGGGTTAACTAAGACGATTTGAGGCATCTGGCATATACTTTACCTAATTGAAAAAAATAATTATCTAAATTTATATAATCTTTCTAAAGATAGAAGCGATACATAGATTATTCTTATAAGCGCAAAACAAAATGCATTGATTAAATATTTTGAATGTAAGTTTTATCCACTTAGCTGAGGGAGATGAGTAATTTTAGCAGCTAATAAAGGCTAGCAATCAAGTTTTGCTAGTTGCAGGGGCGCGGGACGATGGGAGAGGAAAGCTATCCCTCTTGTAACTTAAATTCTGCTACCTCTAGGGAAGAGCGATCGCCCCCTTGCTTTATTAAACTGCCAAGGGTAGACATAACTTTTTCTCAAGTTCCTGTTCTTGCTCTTGCATCGCCAGACTTGCCTGAGAAATCACGCGCTGAACATCGAAACCACAAGAGTGGAGACTTAACCACTGCTGCGCTTCGTTTCCTTCTCGGAGAATTTTTGTCAGAGGCGAGAGAAAACAGTTGAAACCACGTTGTTTAGCGATCGCCCATACTTCTTGATAAACTTCTGCAATCCAATCTCTAGCTAATATAGTTCTACCGTCTTCCCAGTGCCGTAACTGAGCATCAAGACTGTGTTGAGCAACGGCGGCTTCATTAGCAGTAGTAAGGGCAATTAATTCTTCTGATCGAATCGTACTCTTTTCTAATGGATCGAGGCTTGGATCTTGAATTAGTTGCCACAGACGCGCTTCTAATAAAGCAGTAATAGCTAGTAAAGCAATTGGATCTGATACAAGGTCACAAATTCGTAATTCTAAGCGATTAAGGTCATAAGGACGGCGATCGCCATTTGGGCGCACAGATACCCACAAATGACGCACATTTTGCATTGTCCCTGCTGCTAATTGCTCTTCAACCCACTTTATGTGGTGAGCATGACTTTCAAATAGCGGCACATAAGCTGGTGTTTGCGGGAAAACTCCCCAACGGGTAGAGTGATATCCTGTAGCTTTGCCATCTAAAAATGGCGAAGCAGCACTCAAGGCAAGGTATAAAGGTGCTTCAACGCGGAGCAAGCGACACGCCCGCATCAACACTTCTGGATCGCTAATCCCGATATTTATATGAACGCTAGCAGTGACAACTCTAGTGCCGTATGTCTGCTCAATATAAGCATGATAAGGATTACTGGGGTCTGAACGATAAAAACGCTCACTGCCACCTGTAGATAAGGTACTGCCAGGAATCAGAGTGTAATTGTCTCGCTTTAAATAATCTCGTAGCCGTACTCGCGGACGCACCAATTCGCATAAGAGCTGCTCGTATTCATGCCAGGGCGGAGTTATATATTCTACGTTGCGGCTATCTGGCTCTAGGACAAATCCATCTAGAGATGCCACAATTTTGTCGGACAAACCAACAATATCGCCTTGTGGCGTTCCTGTGTACATCTCAATCTCGAAGCCTTTTGATAGCAGCACGTTATTTCCCTCGGATGTTTATTTTTGTTAAAAGTGTATCAACTTAGACGAAATACTACATCCGTCCTTGGTTAAACAGGATCAGGATTTTAAATTTGGAATTGTCAAAGAAACAGGGGATTGGGGATTGGGGATTGGGGATTGGGGATTGGGTTTTTAAGACGAAAGATTAGAGAATGTTTTCCCAGTACCCAGTAACATTTTAAAAGGAGCGGCGTTCCTCCCCGAAAACACGACTACATATAGACAGTTTTAGCAATCTTAATTCTAGAGATTCGCAGTGAAGGATTTTCTTTCTTCCCTTGATTTCATAGACGATATTGACGATAAACTTCACTAGCAGCACGATGTAGCAGCGAGTGTCGATAAACGAGAGGCTGAAGATCGTCAGCATAACCGCCCCCAATCACACAGGCAACAGGATATCTGTCAGCAATACAAGTGCTTAAAACTTGCATTTCACGGCGAAATATCCCAGCATCAGTTAACGCCAATTTTCCCAAGCGATCGCCTGCATGAGGATCAACGCCAGCATCGTACAGCACTAAATCTGGTTGAAACTGGGATAGTAAATGCGGTAGATACTGATTCAGTGTTTGCAGATATTCATCATCTTCCATCCCCACTGGTAAAGGCACATCTAAATCGCTTTTTTGCTTTGTACCCGGAAAGTTGACTTCGCAGTGCATTGAAAAAGTAAACACACTTTGGTCATTTTGAAAGATGAAAGCTGTACCGTCGCCTTGATGAACATCCAAATCTACAATTAAGACTTTGCGGACAAGATTTAGTTGTTGTAAAACACGAGCAGCGATCGCTAAATCATTAAAAATACAAAAACCAGAGCCATAATCGGGAAATGCATGATGCGTTCCCCCAGCCGTATTGCAAGCCAAACCATAACGCAACGCCAACTGAGATGTCAAAATCGTACCACCTACCGCCGTGCAGGTGCGATTTACTAACGCTGGACTCCAAGGCAACCCAATTCGTCGCTGTGCTTTGGCATCTAGTGTTCCTTGACAGTAATCTTGAACGTATTGAGGAGTGTGAACTAACTCTAGCCAATTTTGAGGCGGACATTGAGGTGTATAAAATTGGTCTGCTTGTGCTACCTCCGCTAATAGTAGATCATAAAGTTGTCGGAACTTAGCCATCGGGAAGCGATGACCTTCAGGTAAAGGTACAACGTAGTTGGAGTGATAAACCAGTGGCAAGTCATTAGTCATTAGTCATTAGTCAGTAGCAAGTAGATAGTAATTCTTTGCTAGTCGCTTTAGCTCAAGTTCTTCTGATTTCACTAGTTGAGTGAGCGGAAATTATATAACTACAGTAATGTCAAAAGTAGACAAGTTCTGCACACAAGCGCCTAACTACTAATGAATTTTCTAGGAGGAGTATGCAAGACAAGATAATTTGGCAGCAGAGTAGCACTAAGCCTGAAAATAGAGATAATTTCGCCTTTATCAGTCAATGGTGGCGCAGTTTAGCTGATAAAAAAGTTACCTTTGCCCAGCGCCTGATTCCTCAAAGTGGGGAGGTAGACGAACTAAACTGGGATATTCAACGATTCGACGAAGTTTTTGAGCTAAAAAACCCCGAAGTTCGCGGTATTACCCTTTATTGGCGTAAACCCGATGTTGAGCAAGAGCGTAACACCACGCCGCATCAATTGGTATTGAGTACCCGCCGCCAGCAGTTGTACATTTTTCCGCAATCCCAGCAGCAGCTCGTGATGCGCGTAGAGTTACCACAAATTAATTATCAAACAATCGAGTTGCAAAATCCCCAGTTGGAATACACCTCAGCTGGTCAAAGCTATATTCTCACGCTGCGAGATGCTCAACAACGCATTGAAGTAAAAGCAACCCTTAGCCTAGATATTCTTAACCAGCTAAAGCAGCTACTCAATTAAACAAAAAATATTATTATGAAAATAATAATTTACTAATCTTAATAAAACAACTGTGACAATTCAGCTAATACCGACAACTTTTGAAAAACTAACTTGGAAGTGGCAAGGCTACAAAATTCAGTATACCGTTATGGGCGAGGGATGCCCCCTAGTGCTAGTGCATGGCTTTGGGGCTTCAATTGGACATTGGCGCAAAAATATCCCTGTATTAGCTGCTGCTGGCTACCGAGTGTTTGCCATAGATTTATTAGGCTTCGGCGGTTCCGATAAGCCACCTTTAAATTACACAATGGAATTGTGGCAAGAACTACTCAAGGATTTTTCGGCAGCACATATTCAAGAACCAGCTGTTTTTGTTGGTAACTCAATTGGTGGGCTGCTGAGTTTAATGGTGCTTGCCAATCATCCAGAAATTGCTGCTGGCGGTATTTTAATTAACTGTGCTGGTGGATTAAGTCACCGTCCCCACGAACTAAATCCACCATTACGCCTAGTGATGGGAGCTTTTAATAAGTTAGTGCGTTCTAAAATCACCGGAAGGCTGGTATTTGAGCGGATTCGGCAAAAATCGCAAATTAGGCGATCGCTTTTGCAAGTCTACCGGAACTCAGACGCGGTTACAGACGAACTAGTAGATTTACTTTATGCTCCTGCTTGTGATCCTGGAGCGCAAGAAGTCTTTGCTGCTATACTGACAGCACCTCCTGGTCCTACCCCAGCAGAACTATTGCCAAATGTCAAGGTTCCTTTATTAGTAATTTGGGGAGAAGCCGATCCTTGGACACCAATTAACGGTGCAAAGATTTTTCAAGAATTAAGTCAGAAGGGTCAACCCGTAGAAGTCAAATTAATTCCAAATGCTGGTCACTGTCCCCATGATGAAGTGCCAGATGTCGTAAATCCGCTAATTATCAATTGGCTAGCTAGACTTTAATCCTAAGAGCATATCTATAAAAGTCAGAATAACAATGCAAGCCTTATCCCAGAAATCTAACTAATAATGAGTGAAGATTATTAAATCCTTAATTTCCACCGCCAAGCCTGGCGGACATCCTTGAAGGGTAGAGAGCCGCGAAGTTCTTAATACTATCTTTTGATGTCATTCGTAGTGGCTGTGATTAATGAATGCTACCCTATAAATTTCCGGTTTAACAAATGGTCTGGGATTACTTTCACCGTTAGCGAAAAGTGGGAGCATGGAGAACAGATTAACCAAACTTTGCAGCAGTAAAGGAGCATCTCAAAACGAGGTAGGCTAAGGACTAAATTTTGACTTAAGGGCAATGAATCACTATGTCAATGTATCCTCAAGTGCTTACGCAAGCAACTGATTTAGTTGTTCTGGACTGCTACGAGTTAGTAATTGCATGATACTTGCATCAAAAGTTCGCTTAAAGTCGGGGTCTGAAGCATAACGTTTATAAAGGTCAAGTTCTCGCTTTCGTTCTTGGCTGACAGCTTGTTGGATTAACTGTTCTAAAGCAATGCGGCGGTTTTGTTCGTCTTGATTATCAACTACTTGGGTTTGATAATTGGGATTGTTGATAATGTGTTGGGCAATATTGATAAATTTAACTCTTTGCTCTTGGGGCGTGGCATCCCAACCAGAAAAGAAGCGATTATTAAAAGCAGCAATAATTTCACTCAAGGGATCGCTTTGGGACGCATCGCCGCGATAGCCGCGCAAGTTAGAGTTTTGCGGGTCAATTTGCGATTCTGTTGATTCAAGCGCGATCACATAATTGAGATTAACTCGTTCTAAACCATAAGTAGATAAATCTATACTTTCGAGCAATTCGTCAATTTGGTCTAGGGCGGAATCTCTAACAATTAGCTTGGGAATAAGGAATTTTAAAAACCAGTACAGTTTCTCCCACCGCAAATTGTTGTAAGGAATCATGCAAGCAACTTGTCCGTAGATTTTGACAAACTGTTTGGCTTTAATTTTGAAGTCAATTTTATCTTCATTCTCTAACTCTAATTCTTGATTAAATCGCGCCGCCGCAACATCAATTAAAGGGCTAAGTTGGTCGGCAGAAACTTTGTTAAAAAATAGTTCATTGAACTGCTCAATTTCTTGCCATTCATAAACCCCCACATTTGCCAAAGCTTCTTGCAAATCGTGTAAAACGTTGACATCGGTAGGTTCGCTTAAAGATGTAGAGGTGTAAAAATCATTAAAGGCGTGTTTGATATCATCAACGGTGTTAAAAAAGTCCAGCACAAAAGTATCAACTTTACCCATTTTATTATTACAACGATTGAGCCGCGATAGACACTGCACCGCTAGAACCGATTGCAACTTTTTATCGACATACATAGTATGCAAAAGCGGCTCGTCAAACCCTGTAAGAAACTTATTAGCAACGATTAAAATTTTGTAGTCATCTTCTCTTAGCTTTTCCGGGATGTCTTTGCTAGGGAAGCCGTTGAGTGTGTCTTCAGTATATTCAATGCCAGCTAGAGTTTTTTTGCCAGAAAAAGCAACGATCGCTTTAAAGGGAGAGTTTTCACGCTTTAAGGTTTTGCAAATAGCGAAATAGTAGCCAATTGCCGCTTCAATATTGCGGGTGACAACCATTGCTTTAGCTTGTCCCTTGAGCTTTTTGGGCTTCCAGACTTGCTCTAAAAAGTGATTTACCATAATATCCGCTTTGGCAGCGATCGTCTCTTTATGCCCTTCTACATAGGCTCTCAGCTTCTTTTGGGCTTTGGCTGTATCAAATAAAGGATTATTTTCGACGGATTTTTGGATCTCGTAGTAGCTGCGGTAGGTAGTGTAGTTTGCCAGCACATCAAGAATAAAACCTTCTTCGATCGCTTGCTTCATTGAGTAAAGATGAAACGGCACAAATTTACCATCGGCGTTCTGCTGTCCAAATTTCTCTAAAGTGGCGTTTTTGGGGGTAGCGGTAAAGGCAAAATAAGAAGCATTTTTACCCAACTTGCGCCCTTCCATTGCTTGAAGAATCTTGTCTTGGATATCTTCTGGTTCTTCTTCATCGCTACCTAAAGCCGCATTCATTTTGTCCGCCGCTTGACCGCTTTGGGAAGAATGCGCTTCGTCGATAATGATCGCAAAATTGCTATTTCTTAAATCTTCTACACCATTGACAATAAAAGGAAATTTTTGAATAGTTGTAATAATAATCCGCTTACCTGTTTCTAGCGCGGTTTTGAGTTCTTGAGAGTTGTTTGCATGAGTAATAATATTTTTAATTTCTGAAAAGCCCTTGATATTGTCGCGGATTTGTTTATCAAGGTTGGTGCGATCTGTTACTACAACTACTGAATCAAACAGAGGGTAATCGCAGCCTGGGGCGTATAGCTCAATTAGTTGGTAAGCTGTCCAGGTAATAGAATTAGATTTACCCGACCCTGCGGAGTGTTGAATTAAATAGGTGTGTCCTACGCCATTTTTTTGAGCATGAGTTAGCAGTTGACGGACTATATCGAGTTGGTGATAGCGGGGAAAGTAGAGAGATTTTTGCTGAAGCGGGGTTTTGTTATCTCCGGGGGCTAGAATTGCAAAGTGTTGAATGATATTGGTAAAGCTGCGGCGAGTTAAAGTATCTTCCCAAAAATAGGCGGTTTTGTGTCCGTTGGGGTTGGGGGGATTGCCTTTACCAAAGTTAAAGCCTTTGTTGAAGGGTAGAAAGTAAGTGTTGTTTTTGTCTAGCTTGGTAGTCATCCACACTTCATCGGTATCTACAGCAAAGTGGACGACGCACCGCGCAAATTGCAGCAGGGTTTCGGCGGGGTCGCGTTTGTTTTTATATTGCTCTTTGGCGTGGTAGACTGTTTGACCCGACCAGGGATTTTTTAATTCGATAGTGGCGATCGCAATTCCATTGATAAATAGCACCATATCAATGGAGTTACTATTACTTTTTGAGTAATGCACCTGGCGAGTGACAGAAAAAATATTGCGATCAAAGTTTTCTAATACTTTGGGGTTTGCGTCGTTGTAGGGCAGGCTATAAAGTAAGGTCAGATGAGCATCATCAATTTCTAGTCCCTTTTTTAAGACTGAAAGAATGCCACCAGTTTTGATTTTACGGTCTAGCCGCTCTAAAATAAGTCTTTGCCAGTTGGGGCGATCTTTGAGCTTTTCTAATTCTTGAGGTTGGGTTGTTTCCAGAAATCGCCAAAACTTTTCGCTATCAATCGCAAATTCGCGATCAAAGTCAGCCGGGTTGCCTTTTTCGTAGCGGGAATAATCTATTAAAGAAGTTTCAATACAATTTTCTAACGCCTGCTCATTAGTTTGGCTAACCACGATCGCTCCTGCAAATAAGATTTTTTTTAAATGCTTTTGATATCTAGTCTTTTATAGCATTCCATAGTTGGGAAATGGAGTAAGTTTGCCCGGTTCTGGCTTGTTGGATAGATTCAAGCAAATCAGCTAAAATTGCGGCTTTTGGTTCGTTTTCGTCTATTGTGTCTAACCCGCTTTCTATTGCTTGCAGAAGCTCTATAAGGGTTTCCCAAATCTCCACAGGGACGATCGCTTCTGTTTTTTCCCCGGCTGCATTAGTAACGTATTTGATTTTATTTTGAATTTGCGAAATGTTCATAGAGTAAAGCCTAGTTAGTTGTTTCCTATTCGTTTTAATTCATCAGTCGTTGCACCAGAATTTCTAGATCAGGAAAGGTAAAAGGCGACACTACACCAGTTTTGAAGGTTTGCTCGGTGGTGTAGCGATCGCTCTCTAATCGAAAAACTATAAGCTCTTTACCCGTAAGATTTACAACCCAATATTCAACAATACCCGCTTCGCTATAAATGGCTTTTTTTTCGTTTAAGTCTTTGTCAAGAGTAGTGCTTGAAAACTCAATTAGCCAAAAAATATTATCTGGATAAGGATGATGTTCTAGATAGACTGCGCCTAGAGGTTGAACGATCGCTAAATCTGGGATGGGTTCTGAATTGTTGGGTAAGGTGATGGGGTGCGCCTCGCGGACTTTGGCGCGATCGCCTAATAATGCCCGTAGATAATCCCCAACTTCGCTATTGTAGTAGGCGTGGGATTCTCCTTCGGGGGGCATAACTATAATATCTCCGCGCAATAGTTCAACGGGCTGATCGTCAAATAATCCCAATGCGATCGCCTGATGGTAACGTTCTATTGTCCATTTATACGCGGTAATCATAGTTGTTCAGCCTCAGAACGCACTAGAGCTTTACCATTGCCATAGCTCAGAATTGCGCTGCATTGTACCTTTAAGTTTAACTATGTATCGCCAGGTTGTCTTTTTTGTTATGAACAGCAAGTTTACTGAAATTAAAGATATCGAGGAAATTGCTCAACAAGCTGATTCAGGGGCGGATGTTTCTGAGCATTTCACAGGTAATTTTCAAGCAAAGCAACAAATTAATATTACCTTTCCATTGGAATTATTAAAAAGTATTGATGCAGAGTGTCAATTGCAAAAAATCAGTCGTCAAGATTGGATTAAAATAGCTTGTGCTGAAAAAATTTGTGAGATTCAAGCAAGCAAAATATCAAATGCTGTTTAATTTCGGTGCGGTCTAACGATCGCTAATTGTACGGACTGAATTAGTTTTTTAATTTGACGTTTGGCGGCTGGGGTAATCTCAACTTTATAGGTCATAACCCAAGTTCTTGTTTTAAATCAGCAAGAGAGGTTGTACCGTACTGCTTTGCTTCTTCTAACGCATTACGAGCGGCTTCTAAATCGGCTTGGGTTTCTAATTGTTCTCGGTTTTGTTTTGCCTTGAGAAAATGTAGGAAGTCAAGTACCTCGTCTAATATGGGTTCTGGGGTTTGTTCAATTTCTTGGAGTAGTAAATATTTTGTATCCATTGTTCTTTGAACTTGATTAATTTGATATTTATATTCTGAGTCAAAAGTAACTACTTACGGAAACTCAAACAATAGTAAAGTTCCTCAAACTTTAATTTTTCCGGTTACTGCGTTAGAAACCAAAACAGTTTTTAGTTCTGTCAACTTTTCAATTTCGGTATTGATAGCATTCTCTACAACTCTAAACTCTTGGTTGAGCATAAAAATCCAATTTCTAATTTCAACTTGTTCTGTCTCAGGAGGACAAAGGCAAGCAATATCGTTAAAAGCATCAGTATACAAGCGATAAAAACCAACTACAATTCCCTTAACTCGTTTGTTAAACTCAGAAATATACTGGTTAGTTTTAAAAAGATTTTCAAAATATTCAGGTGTCATGTCTTGATTTTGTAATCTAAACACAGAGTAATCTGGACTAACTAAGCCGTCGCAACGTGCCACTGAGAATACACCCAAATGAGCTTTTAACCTGTTCAGAACAAGATCGGCTTTTTTACATAACTTTGCTCCTTCATACGATTCAGATTGAAGAGTTTTTTCTTTTAATTCATCACTTGGGACTAACCCAAGTTTCTGACTCATACAAAGATGTATTTCTGAGCCATTCAAAGAGCGTTCATTTTGTTCTTTAAAGAGATAACGACTCCGAACAACATCCCAATGAGCAGGGATTTCGCCGATCCAATCAACACCCCGATCGCACATAGGAACATTTGGATCTAGACCTTTGGTTACAGCTTGATTAATCAGAATAGCTTTTTGTTCTTGTAGGAGTTCGATAAGGCGCTGTTTTTGGGCGATCGCCTGGTCAATTTCGGAGGTTTTGCGATCGAGAAATTCAACAATTCTCTTTTGTTCTTCAATTGGCGGATATGGAATTTTGATGTTGCCAAATTCATCAAAATACAATCGAAGACGCATTTCCATGATGCCTTTCGAGTGTTGTTTCAATTTACTGATACAAATTGGATTACGAAAAAGGTAGTGATAAAACTTACTATCAATTGCCTTGTAAGCTCTCAAAATATCATATGCAGGGCTAGTAACGCCGTCGTAATCAGAAACTCCGATTGCTCCCATCCACGCCAATAACTTATTGACAACGACATCACCTTTTTTAACAAACCAGTATCCATCTGTTGTCGATGCTTTGTTACCTCTTTCCTCTAGCTCTTTTCTCGGCTTTACTCCAATATCTGAGTAGACAGAGAGCAGTTCCTCATCATTATTTTTTGGCGCAGGTTCAGTAACTAAGTGAAAAATGTTCTTTGTTCTTAAAAGTTGCCAATGGCTAGGGATTTCACCCAACCACTCAACCCCACTATCCTTGTAACTCTCATACTTGGGGAAACCTACCATTATTCAACCTCCCCAAAACTCACCAACCGCTTTAATAATCCTTCTGTCTCCTGTTCCAACGTCAAAATTTCCGCCGTTACTTCCTCAAGACTTCGCAAAGACTTATGTTGATAGAAATATTTATTAAAGCTAATCTCATAGCCAATCTGGGTTTTATCCATCGCCATCCACGCATCATCTACATGGGGACGCACCTCGCGGACAAAGTAATCATAAATATCATCTTTCAACGGTACATTTTCAGTGTCTCTTAGTTCGCTGTCAGACTCGTACTCAATCCATTGTCCCGGCTTCTTCCCTGTCCAGTAACCAAAATCTTGCAAGCGCTCCTCACTGGTGTCTAATTCCAGCAATAAATCGCTTAACGCCTCATCTTTAAACTTGTGAATTTTCTTAACTACCTTTTCCGCCTTTTCATCGCGCCAACTGATCGCACTCATAAGCTGGTTTTTTTCACTAGCTGAGAGCTTGATAGCCAGCTTTTTTATAGCCGCCTCTACTTTTAGCAAAAACTCGTTAAAATCCAGCCACAGCCCTTGTCCTACTTCGCTCATCAGCTTTTCACCCACCGCCATTAGTTCGCGCTGCGTTTCCCAAGTTTTCACCGCCAACAGCACATCTCGTTGTTTCTTATTAAGTTCAATTCCCTCTTGCTCTAGATAAACTTCAATAGCGGCTTGATGCTCACTTAGTTCGCTATAAATTGCCTCCCCCCATTGCTCATACATCCACTCCATTGCCTCTCGCAACCCCGACACAAACCGCAGCACCCCTAACCGTTCTGGTGTAAACTGAGCCGCTAGGCGCAACGGACGCTCAACAGTAACTTTGTAATAACCAAAATCGCTATTATCAAACACTTTAGAAATACCTTGGTTGGGCATCTCTAAATAAAAGTGAGTAATTTTATCAATATGTTCGGCAGAAAACTCGCAATTTTTCTCCCCCAAATTCTTCCGCAACTTCTGGTATAGTGACGACGCATCAATTAGTTGCACTTTACCCTTGCGGTGTGGGGCTTTATTATTAGACAATACCCAAATATAGGTAGTAATTCCTGTGTTATAAAACAAATTATTGGGCAATTGGATTATTGCTTCAAGATAGTCATTTTCAATAATGTAACGGCGGATATTACTTTCCCCGCTACCTGCATCCCCTGTAAACAGCGACGAACCGTTATGCACCGATGCAATTCTCGTCCCCAAAGCGCTGTCTTTTAAGGATTTCATCTTGCTAACCATATCCATCAAAAATAGCAATTGCCCATCCGACGATCGCGGCGTTGCTGCAACTGTCTCCTCAATTCCTTTAAAGTTTTTAAGTATTACCTGAAAGCGCGGATCAAGCACTTCCTTACCATCAAAAATAAATTTCTGCTCTGACTTGTAAGACTTGCCATAAGGCGGGTTCGAGAGCATAAAATCAAACTGCAATCCCGCAAACTCATCAGTAGACAGCGTTGATCCGAACTTAATCTTCTCCGGATCATTGCCCTTAATCATCATGTCCGACTTACAAATCGCGTAAGTTTCGCCATTTACCTCTTTTCCATAGAGATAAACCGCCGCATTAGATCGCACCCCGCCTTCGGGATTAGTAATAAAGTCTTGAGACTCTGTAAGCATACCCCCAGATCCGCAAGCCCCGTCATAGATAGCAATCACCGGAGGTAACTGCGCCTTGACAGGGATAAATAATACGTGAGTCATTAGTTTAATAACTTCACGCGGGGTAAAATGTTCTCCGGCTTCTTCGTTATTTTCTTCATTAAACTTGCGGATCAATTCCTCAAACACATAGCCCATGCCCAAATTGCTCAAACCCGGCAATCTGCGCCCCTCTGGATCTGTTGCGTCATCAGGACTGAGATTGATGTAAGGGGAGGTAAATTTTTCTAGCACATCTAACAACACATCTGCCTGCACCATGCGCTTGATTTGGCTTCGCAGGTCAAATTTGCTAATAATTTCCTTGACGTTGTCGCTAAAGCCGTCTAAATAGGCATTGAAGTTAGCATCAAGAATCTGACGGTTATTTGTGGCGGTTTTGACCAGTTTTTTCAAAGTCCAATCTGAGGTATTGTAAAATACATAGCCCGATGCCTGTTGTAGAGCGATCGCATCTAAAGTTGTAAACCCTGCTTCCTCGCGCTGAAAGCGGACTTCCTCTGTAACTGCATCCTTAGTTGTTTCCAGCAAGCAATCTAGCCGCCGTAATACAAACATTGGTAAAATCACATCTCGATACTTGCCGCGCACATAGACATCGCGCAGACAGTCATCAGCAATTGACCAGATAAAGGAAACAATTTTGTTTTGCAGTGCTTGATCCATTAGTAGTTACTGATAAATTGTTCATAAATTTGGCAGTGCAATGCCTCTAATTAGATTATTCCCAGATTAAGTAACTTTGCACGGGCGATCGCTGCTGGTTTCAAGCTTGACCTGGTACATCTGCTAGTTGAAGATGATAAAAAATAGTATTGGTGCAAATCCTTAGTTTATGCTTTGCTTTAGTTTTGTCCTTTGGATTTCAACTAAGTAGCTTCATCTTTACGAGCATAACGACTCCGCGCCGCTTCTACTTCCGGAATATGTATCTCTGCCCATTTACAAAGTGTACACAGTGGTTCAATTAGTGTTTGTCCCAGTGGCGTTAAGGAATATTCCACCATTGGTGGTACGACGGCGTAAACTTTGCGCTCAACAATGCCATCACGTTCTAGACTGCGTAAAGTCTGAGTCAGCATTTTCTGTGATATGCCGTTAATCTCTCGTTGCAATTGACTGTACCGCTTTGTATCTTGTGCAAGTCGGTAAATAATAATTGCTGTCCACTTATCGGCGATTAAGTCTAGAACTTGCCGCGACGGACATTCAGCATCGCATACACTTAGTTTTATAGGGTTAGTTACCATAAAGTATGTATAGCACTTTTGAGTACCTTCTTGGCAAAAAGAGTGTGTAATTGACAGAATCGTAAAACTACAACATTCCCTCTGCATATCAACACAGGAGCAGCTATGACACAAAATCTGCAACTGATATCAAGTAATTTTGAGGCTGAGGGGATGAGAACCCCTCAATCTGCTCCAACGTCCGATGAAAAGCTGCTTGATGCTTATTCTCAAGCTGTGATCAGTGTAGTAGACAAAGTTAGTCCAGCAGTTGTCAACATTGATGTTAAAAGGCAATTAAGAGGCAGAAGGAGAAATAATCAAAGCGTTGCACAAGAAGTACATGGTAATGGCTCTGGCTTCATCTTTACGCAAGATGGTTACATTCTCACGAATAGCCATGTTGTCCACAATGCAACTAGACTTGAAGTAACTTTGTCTGATGGGCGCTCGTTTGAGGCAGAATTAATTGGCGATGATCCAGATACAGATTTAGCCGTAGTCAGAATTCATGCACCAAATTTAGTAGCGGCAAATTTAGGTGATTCTCAATTATTAAAAGCAGGGCAATTAGCGATCGCGATTGGTAATCCCTACGGCTTTCAAACAACGGTAACTACTGGTGTTGTCAGCGCTTTGGGACGTTCATTTAGGTCACGCTCTGGTCGTTTGATTGATAATATTATCCAAACAGACGCAGCACTTAATCCAGGTAATTCTGGCGGTCCTTTAGTAACATCACACGGCGAAGTTATTGGCATCAATACAGCTGTAATTATGTCCGCCCAAGGCATTTGCTTTGCTGTGCCGATTAATACAGCCAAAATGATTCTTACGCCTTTAATTAAAGATGGCAAAATCCGGCGCGGTTATATCGGTATTGGTGGGCAGAATGTACCTTTACCTCGGCGCGTGGTGTTATTCCATGAATTGTCAGTCGAAAGTGGGGTTCTGGTAATCTCAACTGAGGATGACAGTCCAGCTCAAAAAGCAGGTTTAGTTGAAGGAGATGTAATTGTCGGCATAAACAATCAACCGATCGCTAGTATTGATGACTTGCATAAGTTATTGACACACGACGGGGTGGGAGTGCGATCGCCTTTAACAATTATCCGCCATTCAGAGAAGTTAGTTCTAGATGTTGTTCCAGAGGAATCTAAAGCTAATGATGATTGAGGTCTAAACTTAATCAAACCTGAATCATCGCAATCCCTCCTAGTATCAGGGGGGATGTGCTTAAATGAGTTTGAATTATGCCCAAAGCAGATTTTCATTTCTATGGCGAACTGAATGACTTTTTGCGATCGCGTTATAGACAAGTAAAATTCAGTCATTTCTTCAAGGAACGAGGCTCAATTAAAGACACGATTGAAGCTTTAGGTGTGCCGCATCCAGAAATTGGTAGGATTGAAGTTAACGGAAAATGTGTTGATTTTTCCTACATTGTGGATGATGGCGATTCTATAAAAGTTTATCCGTCCAACTCAATAGTCACGCCAATTTTTAGACCAATACATCTACTATCCCGCTTTGTTTTAGACATTCATTTAGGAAAGCTAGCAACATCTTTACGTTTACTAGGCTTTGATACGCTGTATCGTAACGATTACTGTGATCCGGAGTTAGCTGAAATTTCAGCTACTCAAGAGCGGATTCTCTTAACTCGTGACAAAGGTTTATTAATGCGTAGCGTGGTGACTTATGGATATTACGTCAGAGAAACAAATCCAGAACGACAAGTAATTGAGGTGCTGCGACGCTTTGATTTATTCAACTGGGTTGCTCCTTTTAAACGATGTCTGCGCTGTAACGGTTTATTAGAACCTGTAGGTAAAGAATCGCTCATTGACCAACTTCCGGAAAAAACTCAGCTGCATATGGATGAATTTCATCGCTGTTCCGAATGTGGTCAAGTTTATTGGAAAGGCTCTCACTACGAACGAATGCAAAATTTTATTAACAGAGTGCTTGAGCAAAAATTAGTTTAAGGTTAGATGCAACGCGCCAGTCCTTTAACTGATGCCTATACAATGGAAGACTGCACACAAATTTGATGATCTAAATCTGGAGAGCTATATGTCTCGTAAGTGCCAACTAACTGGCAAAAAGGCAAATAATGCCTTTGCTATTTCTCACTCACACCGCCGTACTAAAAAGCTACAGGAAGCAAACCTCCAGTGGAAGCGGGTTTGGTGGACTAGGGGCAACCGTTGGGTTAAATTGCTACTTTCTACTAAAGCAATTAAGACTCTAACAACCAAAGGTTTAGAAGCGATGGCAAAAGAAGCTGGTATTGATCTAAATCGTTATTAAGGTATTTCTCATAGGGGCATTATTGCCCCGTCATTGCTCTTACTGCTTACAAAGAGTAAATCAGACGGTTATTGATCCCTCAGAGATGAATTTATTAGGGAAATGATTATAGAAGCAGTCATGATTGCACTTTTTGAATGTCAACTGCTAGCCTAATCAGGTTTTCGCAGCTTTTTGGTATTAGCGCGATCGCTTTTAGGTAATGGCTTTGAAGCTTTAGAATATTCTTTAGATAAACGGTTCTTGGCGATCGCAGATATAGTAAACAGATTTTGCTCCAACCAAGCAGAGGATAGTGTCATGGTTACTCTCAAACTACCATTGACTGATGAAGAATTTAGGCAAATTGCAGCTGCTAATGAAGACTGGTGCTTTGAAAGTACGAAAGACGGAGAATTGGTAATTATGCCGCCCACAGGGGGAAATACAGGTAGGCGCAATATTAAGATTAGCGCTCAATTAGAAAGTTGGAGCAGTGGTAACAACTTAGGCGAAGCGTTTGATTCTTCAACGTTGTTTGTCTTACCTAACAGTGCAAGACGTTCTCCTGATGCGGCTTGGATCAGGCGAGATCGCTGGGATGCTCTCACTTTAGAGCAGCAAGATAAGTATCCGCCAATCTGTCCAGATTTTGTCATAGAACTTGTTTCTCCTTCAGATAGTGTTAAGGAACTAGGACAAAAAATGCAGGAATATCTTGACAATGGCGCATTACTAGGTTGGCTAATTGATCCTAAAACGCGGCAGGTAGAGGTATACCGTAGCGGACACAATCAAGAGATTATTCAATCTCCGGCAACTCTTTCAGGGGAGGACGTACTACCAGGATTTATACTGAACTTGCAATTAATTTATTAACAACTGTAACGTGACGGTGCATATATCTCATGGGGTATTAGAGACACTGGAGACGAGCGCTGATTTGTCTTTGATTACAATTTTGGAGCGTTTGGATATTGGGGCGATCGCTACTCTAGATAGTGACTTTGATGTTGATCGGCGCTTCCGCAAGCAGCATGAGTGAACGGGTGTTTTTACCTTCTTAATCTTATAAACTAGAGGAGCAATATTAGCGCGCTCTTTACAAAAAATTCCTAGCTATGCAGAGTTGGAACAGATAAAGAGGGTTACAAAAGCTAGTGCGATCGCGCTGCTTAGTTTCTACTTAATTTTGGTACGCTCACTAGAGTGCAGACTGATTACTAAGCCCTTGCATCACAGAAGCCATAGGGCTCAACTCTGTGGGACGATTACACCAAACGGTTCAAGGTGGTGGATGACGATCAAGAAGTTCCTCTTCTGCCCGAATTGCTAGCATAATTGCTCGATTTATTGCAAGGGCATCAATAGTTGCTCGCCCCGTTGCGGTTAACCCAACAACTTGGACACGATCCCAGCGAAAGTGTTCTTTCCAAGCTTGTTGACGAGGGTTGAAGATTGGTACTATTTCGCCTGTTTCTGGATCTTTAACCATTTGTCGGGCAGCCTTACGTAATGAACACGAAACGCAGGCAAGTGCCATATTATCTGCCGTTGTTGCACCACCTGCCATAACGGGAGTAATGTGATCAATGTGAAATGTAGCTGCTTGCCCTGCTTGAGACAAACCGCAATATTCGCAGCGATCGCCCGATCTTTGGATGACCAATCGACGTAAAGAAGCTGGAATTACTGTCACTTATCCCTGCTGTGTAATACGTTGTGAACGTAAGTAAAGCAGAGATAAAAATTCCACCAACTCGACCAGCCCTTCTGCTTCCCGTCTTTGTGCTTGGGTCAGCACTTCACCTGCGTCTTGGCGATCTAGCAGAAATTGAAGACGCTCTTGGACAGCCTCAGGCAGCTGAAAGTGAGCCAACTCAATAGGTATCTCAATTGTTTCAACCATACAAACAGTAAGGCGAATTTATAACAACTTATATAGTCAGTGTAATTGGTTTGTAGGTGATCCAATATAGTGGAGGGTATAAAAGCTAGTGCGATCGCGCTTTTCTCTTTCTACTTAATTTTGGTACGACTACCAAATTGAGATAGTGTAAGGCTGTAGAGCGATCACACTCTTGAATAGTAAACTTGATCTTTGCCGAAGCTACCGCAAGTAGCTACATTAACTTAACAAATCCCGCTTGCTCGAAGTGACGATCAGATGTGAAAGCTGTTGTAATTTGTTGCTCATTCATTACTACAAAACTAGTGCAGTCAGTTAAGCCCCACCCTTTGTCAGAACGTTGACTATAAAGTGTCCAACTATTTATAAATAACTCGTGACTAATTGGGACAATCTGGAGAATTCTTAACTGTCGTAAGCCGTTGATAAAATTGATTGTTTTAACTCGAATAGTTGGTGCAGATACATCGGCAACTTCTAATAGTACAAACTCAGTTGTTACCAGTAAGGTTTTCTGCTGAAGTAGTTCACCCATTAATCGCTCTGCAAAGTCGTGGAGTGCGTCACTAATATTAAGTAGAGCAATCCATGCTGCTGTGTCTACAAAAACTTTTGGCAAACTTGCTATTCCTGCTTTGTTCCGTAGAGATAGTAGTCATGCTCTTGAGCCAAGTCTTTAATGCCTGTCTCGACTGCACAATCTTTTAATAATTGAGCTAAAGCATTCCACTCTGAGTCTTCTATAGGTAGTGAATCACTATTCTCTCCTAAGAAGGTGATAATTACTGCCTGCCCATCATAACCTTCAATCGGTTCGGTAGGCTGGGCAACACCATTTTGGAATTTACCTTTTACTGATAGCATAGATTTTTCTTGGCATAACACTTTTAATCTTCGCCTACAATTACTATGAGCTTTTTGGCGCTCTTTATCTGCTTTTCCTCAAAGTCTATACCAAATCTCGTAACGGAAGCATCGTTAAGTTACAAATTCTCTTCTTCAAGTATAAGTGAAGCAATCCTCTAAGTATCTGAATATTAAGGTTATCGCACTTTATTAGATAGCAACTTTAATGTCTAGCTTGTGCTAGTTGGTTTTGCCGTTATGGGCATTATTTCACTAAGTTTGGATACTAGGGCGATCGCTTTACAGATACCAAGAGCGATAAATTTCCAGCTACGCAGAGTTGGAACAAGTACCATATCTAGCATAGAGAGGGTTATCAAAGCTAAGCGATCGCGCTGCTTATCTACTTAATTTTGGCGTGGATAGTAGAGTTTTGAAATAGTGTAAGGTTGTGGGCGATCGCACTCTTTAGACAGTAATTTTAATATCTGCCACTGCTAGCAGTATGAGTGGGTGCTTTGATATCAAAGTTTTCACCAGCATTTAAGTTTGTACGTTGAATTACTGAAATACATAAGTAGCCAACCGCATTAATCTCGTATTTCTGCGGTGGATGCCCATATTTTGGCTTGTTATTACAGTACAGAGTGCTTTAGGTATTGCAGACATTCGTTAAGCGATCGCCTGCTACTAATAGGAATCCCAGCATACTAACAGCACTGTTTCTCAGTTTCAACGGCAAATCCCCACTTTTAGCAGAACAGTCATGTCCACCCGCAAGCAAGATAAGGTCGTCCAGAATCTATTTCAACAGATTTGGCAACTGTCTAAGACCAATCCGAAGCAGCAGATGCAGTGGCTGCTGCGTGGTCTACTTGTTAGTGGCAGGCAACAGCGTTTTTATGAAGCTGGCTTTGTATTGCCAACAGTGGCAATGGTGTCTTTGGTAATTGTGCTGTTAACAACAGCAATGATGTTTCGGGCTTTTGATCGCTCTAAATATGCAAGTAATGTCAGAGTGAATGAGGCGGTGATGAATGCTGCTACACCAGCGCTTGACCGCGCTAAAGCAAAATTAGATGCTTTATTTGCAGGCAATGACCCCAACGTACCACGCTCAACACCATCCGACACTGCCCTATACAATGCTCTTACTTACAAAACTGCTACCAGTGATCCTTATACACTCGGTGATGAAACTCGCCTAAAAATTGCTTATGACATTAACAATAATGGCAGAATTGAAAAACAGCCAGGAACAAAATATGTTTTAGAAAACGATGAAACTTCAAACAGTGCCTGGAGATTTCCTATTGATACAGATAATAACGGTAAATTTGATAGCTATACTCTCTACAGTATCTTGTTGCGTAGTCCTAGCCGCACTGATGACATAAAGGGGCAATTTGACAGAGCTAGAAATCCTCTAGAGGCAAGAACGCCACCAATGGAAGGTGGTACGCTTCGTGCAGGTTGTGAGAATGCATCGGAAACTAGTGCCAGTTTAGTAGGTGACTCTGATTGGTATAAATCAGGAGCAAAACTAACTAAAAGCTTCTTTGTTTACACCGCTACTGTTCCGATTATTACTCCTCCTGCTGGTGATAGTAATTATGAGCCTTACAAAGGCAACAAAGGCTTTTCTGCTCTGGAGTTTCAGCAAGACAGGGGACGTATACCTCTCAACAACAACGCAGCGTGGTATGAAGATGATATAGAGGTAAGTTATGCAAATATTGTTCGTCTGAATGGCAGAATAGCTACTAACAGTAATTTAATGGTTGGTGGTAATCCTAATTCTTCTGCTAGAACTATCTTTTACCAAGTTAGTGATCCCAAGTCCTGTTATTACGAACAGGAAAATAGCAAGATTATTATCGGTGGGAATGTAGCCAACGCTGATGTTGCCGAAACAACCGACTTAGGCTTAGTTGAAGTACACGCTTTTCAAGGAAAAGGTGTAGCGCCAGATGGTCTAGGTGATCTCAGCAAAGGCATTAGCACTACAAATAAGACTACTAACCGAGCTGGGGGTAGTTCAGTAGGGTACAACAATAGAGCTTATAGTCAGCGCATTGGTTTGATGGTAGAAGCCGCGATCGCTCTACATCCAGCTACAGATCCTACCCAAGTTAGTGTCAGAGCCGTAGTTCGCTACCCAGAAGACGTAAAAATTCGATTTAGCAAACGCCTTAGTAACCCTAGTGAAACTAAAGAGCCGAGGAAGATTCTTAGAGAGGAGCTAGAAACTTATTTTAAAGCTCGTACCCGCCGAGTTCCATATGCAGACGTTTCTGGCTTGGGGAGTTATACCACTGCTACTGTTTTAGGCTCTACTAGTCCAATTCGCCCACCTAATGAGTGGATGGCAATTGAAGATCCAGTAACCAATAGTGCTAGTGGTTACACGAACCTGACGATGAATTTTGCATCTGGCAATTTAATGAACCTGAAGGCAACGGAGCCGAAACAGCAAGAAGAAGGTGGAAATGAAAATTTTATTGGCGATCGCATATTAGTAGGCAACAACTTACCTTACTTATGGGCAAAATTTTTACCCACTGGTGTATTTGAAAGATTTGCCAATCCTGGAGAGCAGCAAATTGTCAAAAACGGCGCTAATAATGTCTTCTGGAGCAATCCCCCCAATAGTACCGCCCCTCTTGTTCAGCGTACTCGTCAAAGTCAAGTACAAATTCTGCCCGATCTTGGTTCTGTAGAGCGAGATGGATTTTGGGAAACAGAAGCCGCTAGAAAACCTGCTGGTTATCAAAATAGTGGTGGACTGCGGGTAATTACAGGAGCGGGAATTTATATTGATGAAGTTATTACTACTTCAGGCGGTATTGGGATTCGTAGTGCAGATCCTTTAGCACCTGCAAACGCATCATCAGTAAAGTCTTTCTTACCTCCCCCTTCGCTTAATGCAGGTATAAGTATAACTGACACTCCTAAGTTTACTACTGCGACAATTACTCCTCCTAGTAATGGCAACATAATTGTGTGGTCTGACTTGATGCCTATGTGGGATGGCAGCAAGAAGGGCGACTTGCAAATGAGGGCGACAGCAGTTTATCACTACATACAAGGTTCGACTGCAATTACAGGTGAAGTAGATGCAAATCAGGTTCCAATTGCTTGTGTTAGCAGTTATTACGATCCTACAAACGCAACTACCGCTAAAAATAAGACTATTGATGGTGGCTATGGTGTTGATGTCAACGGCAACTCAAACAACGGTGTAACTTATCGCGCTCCCTACACAAATGATGCAGGGCGAGTTTCAACGGCACTTAATCCTAGTAGCGCTTACCGAGCCAAGCTTAATAGACAGGCACGGATGATCTTTCCTACTGGACGAATTGTCAACGAGCCACTGCGGAAAGCTCTAACCAACTATGACGCTGGCAAAGACCGCTCTTTAGCTGACAATGCCGCGATTGATACTGCAATTTGTGCATTGGGAATTTTGGATGGCTCTTTAACCGTCCAACCATCTCCTAATGTCCCACATAAAGCAATCAAAGAAGCAAGTTTTCTCGATGCTAGACAAGTTAAATCACTCAACAATGACATTAAACCAGACGGGACTCTAGATAATACCAAAATAGCTGAAACAAAGGCAAAGTTAACAGAAAACTACACCCTTCCCCTAGAACAGCGTCAACCCTTAGAAATTCGGGTTACTGAGCTAGATATGAACTTGCTGAGAACTACAGCAATTGGTACTGCAACAAATACTAATAGCAATGATTCAGGTAACAACCAAGAATATTTGCTCCCGAATAGCGGTATTATCTACGCCACACGAGACGATGCCTTACCTGATGAAAGTGATAACAACACTGATCTAAACACCCGTTTATCAGTAAGTGCTGCCGACTTCAAACTGGACTCTACTCGTCGTCCTAATGGCATCCGACTAATTAATGGCTCAAATATAGCTCGGACAAATTTCTTCCGAGTTGCCGAGAAAGGGTTAATTCTGGCTACAAATTTGCCTACTTACACTGAAGGTGACTTTAACCTGCATAAAGATCCAGGTTCAACTACTGTCAGGCAAGAATTTGTAGAGAGCTTGGCAGATGATTGGAGTAATTTCTATCAACGTGGTGACACCGCTCTAAATGCAAGCTTTGCTTGCCGTCAAGGTCAGCAGAATTGTTCAGGTACGGGCGATCAGTGGCGACCTGCAACCATTATTTCTGATTCCCAAACACTTTTGTCTAAAGACTTCAAAGATGGTTTCCGCGATCAAGGTGACTATGACCTTAACAATAATCAAGGCAACTCCGCCGCAGAGAACCGCTTGACAAATGGGTTCTGGAATAATATTTTTGTTACTAATGCTACCTACTGGAACACTAGTGGTACAGATGGCTTCCCTACTGCCGCCGCGAAAAACTCTTACTTAACTAATGGTGTGACACCTGTCCAGAGACGGGGGAGGTTTTCAGAGTATTTAATGGAAGTCTGCCCGAAACTGCCTGTTGACAGCTGTGGAGCTAATGACTGGTTTGTTGATCCAGCAACAAATTTAAAAGCCTCTGCTGTTACTGTTATTAATGTGGTTTTCAATTCCAGTGTTCATAAAGCAGGTACAACCGCCCAAAGTGCTGCTTCAGATTATCAGCGCTATCCCCGTCGAGTTGCTTTCTTGCGGGATGCCAATGGTAGATTAGTGCATGAAAGTAACAGACCAGTTCCCCTGGGAATCAAATCAGGAAAAATACAGAAGTTTCCATACAACGGTAGTGGTGCAACGCCTGATTCACGAGATAACGCTCTGTGGTTTAAGACAACCAATAGTGATACAGATCCAAGAATAGATTACCAATACGGATTCGGTGTAGACTCGCTGTTTATGGAGTATATGCCAGCTAATCTTTCAACCGATCAGCCGCAACTAGTACCAGTCTTGCAAATTCACTACCCTACAGGAACTCCTCAAACTTCGTATTCAAGCTTGTTGGGGACAACACAAGAGAATAACTGGTTACAGCAAGCAGATACAACAACTGCCAATGCAGCATTTATAACAGGTGATTCTCCTGCAAGATCATCGATATCTGGATCAACTTCGTCTGAAAGAGGAGGTGGCTTACAGAACTTTGTGCGTTTTCTAGAAAGATGGTCAGGTGAGACAGCAAGAATTAGTGGCAGTTTTATCCAATACAAAAGGAGTTCTTACGCCTCAGCTCCCTTCTTTCCTGTTGATCCTAGCGCTGCAACTCAAGCTTCATCTGGTCTGTTCTACACTCTTAATAGTAGTCAAGCTTTATATATGTCAGGGTTTGGTGAAACAGGTTTTAGATACAGAACAAGTATAGTTGAACGCAGGGCATCTTTCTATGTACCACCTATTCGAGCGTTTGGGTTTGATGTCGCGCTGTTGTCTCAGTCACCCGATCTATTTGCTCAAAGATTAACAACAAACACTACTACTGCTCCTAGCGAGTTTTTCAGAGAAGTAGGTCAAGATGACTCTTGGGTTAAACCTTTGCTGTGTGCTGTCCAAGAATCAGGATCAGGGAGTAGCCGTGCTATTGATGAGCCCCCTGGGGATTGTCCAGCTATTCCTTCTAACTAACGACAATATAAATTCTAACTTGAGATTTTAAGCAGCTAGTGGCTAATTATGATTACACACAAACAGCAGCAATATTTCACTTCATCTAGTCAATCTGGTTTTACTATTATTGAATCCTTAATGGCTATAGTTGTAGCCGCCATTTTGATGACTGCGATCGCTCCTGTAATTGTCCTTTCAGTTGCAACTAGGGTACAAGCTAGACGAGTAGAAATCGCAACCCAAGCTGTCAGAACTTACATTGATGGTATTAAGTCAGGGGCGATCACTGTGCCAAACAATGTATTCACACCCAGTCCCCAGCTGAATTTATTTTGGGACGGTACAAACACTCCTGCTGCTCCTAGTTCAGGGAGTCTTAACTGTTCACCAAGTACGTACTGCTCAAATCATTCTGAAGCAAGCACTTCTATATTAAGTCTGTACTGTATTGATCTTGATCCTCCTCCTATTCCTCCTGCTACTACTCCTACTCCTGGCTGTAGTGATACCAGTAGTAGAGACTTAATAATTCAGGCTTTTCGGAGTCCAAATGCGATTGCGAATAAAGGTTATCTTTTAGGACTGCGGGTTTACCGCGCAAATGCGTTTAATGGTAATGATTCCATATTAAAAAGTGATCGTACTAGCAAGAAAACGGCAGCTACTTTTACAGGAGGATTGGGCAACCGCAAAGCCCCTTTATTGGAAATGACAACAGAAATTAGGACAGATAAAACTACATTTCAAGATTTGCGCGATCGCCTTGGCGGTTCTTAAACAAATTCTACTTACTTAATATCTGTAATTAATAGGAATCGCAGCATGATTAACTTATTAAAATTTTTACTAAAAAGGCAGCGAAAACGCTCTAAATTAGCTTATACAAATACTGGCTTTACATTGATTGAACTACTAGTTGGATTGGTGCTTGCATCTCTTGTTGTCACACCATTGATGGGGTTCATGATTAATATTATGGACAACGAAAATAAAGAGAAAGCAAAGGCAACTTCCGAGCAAGAAATTCAGGCAGCAATTGACTTTATTGCTGAAGATTTAAAACAAGCAATTTACATCTACGATCCTAGTGGATTAGATAAAACCTCAAGTGACACTCCCCCTGGAATTAAGGATCAAATCCCACCAACAGAAAGAGCTAAAGTTCCTGGTTGTAGACCTGAAACACCAATGTGTGTCCCCGTGCTTGTCTTTTGGAAGCGTGAACTTAGACCAAATGTACTTAAACTTACTAGCTCATCTAATTGTCCACCACCTCCTTCAGCTACAGCTAATGACTGTGACGATGTCTATGTCTACTCACTAGTTGCTTATTACTTAGTCAAAGGTGAAATCAGTAGCGGAGGTTGGTCTGATGCTGCTCGTATTGCCAGATTTCAAATCAGAGATGGATTTATAAATCCTACTATTCTAAATAACAAAGAAGAACCTAATAACGGGTTTAAGCTATTTGACTTAGCAGCAACAGGTGTTAATCTCACCGAAAAAATGAATCGTTGGACAAAAAATAATGATGTACCTTACGATATTGTGGCAACTGCTCGTGTCCTAGTTGATTTTATTGACCAAAGCCCAATTTCAACATCAACTCTACCAAGTTGTCCTACAGGCACACAAAGAGTTCCATCAACAACAGCTTTTCCAACAAATTTACCAGGTTTCTTCTATGTGTGTGTTAATTCATCTAACACTTCAGTGCAAGTTTTTATCAGGGGTAATGCTCTTGCTCGCCTAGAGAAAAATACTATATATAGCGCTAATAAATCTATTTATTTTCCAACCGCAAGTATTCAAGTAAAAGGACTTGGTTTACTGGGTATTGAATAATTTTTACTGATAACTGCTGCCAATTGTAAAAACAAAAAATAAAATATAAATCGAGTTCTTCAAATAATATGAATTTTCTGTTAAAAAATTATTTACAACGGGCTACACCAAAGCACCATAAATCTAGCTATGGATTTACTCTTATAGAAATGATGATTACAGTATTTATAATCGGGATACTATCTGCGATTGTAGCCCCCAGTTGGATAGGGTTCGTTGATGCACGTCGCCTGAATACTGCCCAAGATCAGGTATATCGTGCCATGCGGGAAGCTCAAAGCAACGCCAAGCGAGATAAAAGTACCTGGCAAGCTAGTTTTCGAGAAGCGACTGTAGTATTTAACCAACAAAACAAAGTTGTTACCCAATGGGCTGTTCATCCTGATGGTTCTACTCCAGCTAATTGGAACAACCTTGAGGACTCTATCCGTATAGTTGATACAGATATCAATTCTAGCGATCCTAACCTTACGACATTATATTTTGATAGTGCAACTAATCTATATAGAATTCAATTTAACTACAAAGGTGTTCCAGACGGTCAATGGGGAAAAATAACGCTGTCTACTCGTAATGGTGGTCAAGCCAAGAGTTGTGTAAGTGTTTCTACTCTGTTGGGGGCAATGAAGACAGCTAAAGATAGTGCCTGTGTTCCTAATTAAATATAGAAGTTTTGTTAAATAATATACGCGAAGCTCATACAGACTATCAATAGCGATTGCATTACTCCTCTAAGTGATCGCCCTACTGTAATCAACCTTAGTCCAACAACCAAAAGATACTAATACATTGCTGCTTAACAAGAGCGATCGCCTTACCACTTAGCTGTTTCGCGCCCTCTGTAACAACCAAGCTCAACAACCACATAAATAACTTACACGCGCGATTCTAAATGACGAGCGATCGCATTACCCCTACAAGCGATCGCGCCTTCATATCCTGACAGAAACGATCATGTTATTTCTTAGCTGCGATCGCACCCTAGTATCCTGTCAATAGCGATCGCATCCTTTATGTTGTAATTAACAGTAGTGGCTTAATCTAGATCGTCCCTACTCTCCCGCAGTTAGTAAGACACGCTGATACAGTGAATCAGTTATCCAAAACCCTGCGGTCAAAATCAAACTATCCAGTACAGGCTTAACGGCTGAAATTGCACCTTTGTGTTTGGCTTCAATCAAGACTCCTAAAATACCAGTAAATTTGAGTCCGAAGCGAGAGGCTACTGTTCTACCTCGACGCTCATCTAGCAACAGCAAGCCTGCTTTTAACTCAATCGCAAGTGCAATTGCTTCCGCTTCACCCCCATCTAGTTCTAGTTGGAGGGCAGTTACTAGAGCCTTATTTGCAACTCGTTGGGCTTGAATCCATGACTTAGTTTGCACTTCTACGCTGCCTGCTACTACTCTGCCCACGCCAGCCATTTCATCGTAAACAGCTTGAGGAATGACAATAGTTCCATAGAGTTGTTGCAATAAGACCAGTTGGCTGATAGCAGCAAGGTTAGTGATTGGTGAGGTATTACTGACAACAATCACTGTCGGTCTAATTCTTGCAGAGTCTTGAGATCGGCTTCAAATTCCGCAACGTCGTAATGGAGTGGAATTTGGCGACTAGCTAACAAGTGTTGGAATTGAAGTTGAGGCATTTGGGCAAGGTGGCTAGCTTGACCAAGGGTTAATTTTTCTTTCTGAAAAAGCAGAATTGCAATTTCTTGGCTCAACTCAGCTTCTGAAAGTCCAGTAGCTTGTAAAATCTCATTGGGAATAACTAAGCTCATCAGGGCTTCTTACTTATGCATTTTCCCATTATACTAGGGCGCTTAAGCCTTTTCTCTACCTGATCAGATGAGCTTTTGTTTACCTTTTAAATATAATATTTAGATTAGACCAGCCAAATAGTGCCATTACGCCTTTGTATTCTGACAGAAGCGATCGCATACCCCTACAAGTGATCGCTCTTGTGCAATCAACTCACAACCAAAAAATAGCTATTTAACAAGAGTGATCACCTTACCCCTTAGCTGCGATCGCGCCCTCTGTAACAACCAAGCTCAACAACCACATAAATAACTTACACGCGCAATCTGAATGACGAGCGATCGCATTACCCCTACAAGCGATCACACATCTTAAGTTGTTACAGAATAGATATGTTGGTTATGTAGAGTAGAAATCAGTTATGCAGAGTATTACATTAAATTCCCATGTCGGCGAAGATGGAATCTTGCATCTAGATATTCCTGTAGGGCTAACCGATGCTGAATTAGAAGTTACGGTGACAGTTCAACTCTCAACGCCAGAAGGTAAGGGCTGGCCCCCTGGTTTTTTTGAAGAAACTTTTGGCTGTTTTAAAGATGACCCCCTAGTGATTGATTCTGAGGGAGTGTTCGAGGAAGAGGAATGGCTGTGAGGTATTTGCTTGATACCAATGTCTGTGTAGTGTACCTGAATGGTAGATCCTTGCACGTCCGCCAAAGATTACGAGCTGTCGATTTAGAAGATGTGGCAGTTTGTTCGGTGGTGAAGGCAGAGTTATTTTACGGTGCTTGGAGAAGCACCAATCCTCAACAGGCTTTAGCTAGACAGCAACGGTTTCTTGAAGCTTTTGGATCTCTGCCTTTTGATGATCACTCTGCTGAAATTGCTGGACAACTTCGCGCTCAACTTGCTGCTTTGGGTACACCTATCGGCTCCAATGACCTGTTAATTGCCGCAATCGCACTAGTTAACAACCGCATACTAGTTACACACAACACTCGTGAATTTGGCAGATTAGCAGGATTACAAATTGAGGACTGGGAGACAGAATAATCTGAATCGTGTTCTGAGCTGCGATCGCGTCTTGATATTTAGAATAAAGCAGCCAAACAATTATCTAGTTGCGCCTTTGCATCCTCTACAAGCGCTCCGTGTTCAAAGCTTTAATACATTAAAATACAGTTAATTTATCAAAAAGGGTCGTCATGGTATACAACCCGTTGCAATATCTACCTTCAGCTCTGGAACTACCAGACTCAGACGATACCCCTGTGGATAATGAACTGCAAATTCTAATTCCCACTCTACTACGAGCTATCCTAGCTTGGCTGTGGTCACGCCAAGACTGGTTTTTCGGCGTGAATATGGGAGTCTACTACAACCCGAAAGAGCCTGCTATTGTTCCTGATGGATTCTTGAGTTTAGGAGTGGAGCGGCGCAAGAGTGAAAAAGGACGACTGAGTTATGTATTGTGGGAAGAAAAAGATATAGTACCGCAATTGGTATTAGAAGTTGTTTCTAGAACTTATGGGCAAGAGTACCAAGGAAAGCTGTTTAAGTATGCCCAACTAGGAGTGCTGTACTACATTGTCTACAATCCGGAATACTGGCAGAGAGACAAGCACGAACCCTTTGAGGTGTACCGTTTAGTAGACGGCGAGTATGTGCGTCAGCAAGGTGAGTGTGTATGGCTAGCAGAAATTAACTTAGGAATTGGACGCGAACAAGGTAATTTTGAAGGCTGGAACCGAGAGTGGCTGTATTGGTATGACTCAGATGGCAATAGACTGCTTTCACCAGATGAGCGTATTCAACAGGAACAAAGGCTCAGAGAGGAGGAGCGACGGCTTAGGGAGGAAGAGCAACGGCTCAGAGAGGAGGAGCGACGGCTCAGGGAGGAATTGATTACTAAGTTACGAGCAAGGGGAATTGATCCTGATACTCTCTAGTAAATATCAGACATTAGCTTATTCTCAGGCGTAAAAAAATAGGAGGAAGATTTAATTTTTCTTCCCCCTTCCGGTTATTTTCGGCGCGATCGCTTGTCTTAAGTCTTTGGCGTAGCATCTGCATTTGCTTTTTAAGTTGTCGCGCTCTAGCAGATCCGCCTTTTCCTTTATTGTTTCTACCTTCACGACGCGGTGATTCCCAGCGTTTGAGCCTTTGGCTGCTCATTTAGTGCTTGCCCTCCGCAATTTAACTTCACGAGTGGGCGGGGAGAGACTCGAACTCTCACACCTTTTGAGGGTGGCAGATTTTGAGTCTGCTGCGTCTACCAATTTCGCCACCCGCCCTTGGATGCAACCTTTCCATTATACTCGATTTTGTTGCTTTGTAGCAATGATTGATACTCTTTACTACTTGCCCAACGGTCAATTTCTCGCGCTCGGAGGACGGGGACTGGATGAGTTAGCTGAGAAGTCTGGGCAGATTTAAGCATTTCACCTAGCTCAGTATTACTAATATCGTCGTAGGCACGAGCTTGAGCAATAAAGGCTTCTAGATTGAGTTGGGGGGCGAGAGTTGGCGAACCACCAGCTAGCTTCATTAGCAAAGACATTACGACTTTGGGGTCTTGGGTAGCTAAAAGTGCAGCGCGATCGCAGGTAAACTCAGCACAGCGTACCCATTCTAAAAGTTGTGCTTGCAACGCTTGAGCAACAAAGCCGCCTAAATTAGGCACTTGCCCTGCTGCTAAGACTAGTAAATTTACCATTGTTAGGTAAACTCCGTGATCACACTTAAGATGACCTAATTCGTGGGCAATTACCGCTTGAATTTCCTCTGGTGTCAGCAACTCAAGCAGCGATGTGTGCATAACAACGAAGGGCTGTTTACCCCGCATCGCAAATGTATAGGCATTAGGAACTGGATGCTGACGTACATACAGTTGGGGTGGCTCTAAATCCAAAGTCTGACACGCTTCTAACAGCAGATTATGAAACTGGGGTAGTTGTTTTTCACCTACCAACACACTTGCGGCAATATTTTCTACATAGAAAAACTGCTCTGCCAATGGTCCTAGTAGATTCCGCACCATCATATCGATGCCGGGTATCTGCTTGAGAGCCTTGGTTGCCTCCAAGTCTAGCGGATGACGAAAAGAGTCTGCTTTTAAACCAATTAACTGAGATTTGAAGGAAGACATATGCTGTCTTGGTTATAAAAATAAAATTCTCAAATAGCGGTTGTGACGAGATTCTAAATTCTCCCAGACTAATCCGCTATCAGAGATTATAACGAAACTCACTAGTCATCAGTCATTAGCTATTACTATCGTGTTTTTGGCTATAGGAACCGCCCAAGCATGAGCGTTTTCAAAGGTTATGTACTAGGGACTACTTCAAGCAACATCCCTTGTGGCTGTGGTTAGCTAATAACCAAGGACTATGGACTAGTGAGTCGCGCGTTGCGGGTTGAAAAGCTTAGTAGCTAATTTTCAAGAATTGAAACAGGTCTGCTCCACGCTTGGCGGTTGTCTGCATCTGCTACTGACTTTGGCACACGCTCTAGTTTAGCTCCTAGTGAGTGCAACTTTACTTCCAGCTTTTCATAGCCCCGATCTAAGTGGTGCAATCCTTGAATTGTCGTTTTTCCTTTTGCTGCTAGTGCTGCTAACACCAAAGCAGCCGAGGCGCGTAAGTCTGTTGCTACTACTGGTGCGCCAGACAACATTGGTACTCCCCGAATGATCGCATTATTTCCTTTAACGCGAATATCTGCTCCCATGCGATTTAATTCCGCGACGTGACGCAACCGATTTTCAAAGACTGTTTCCGTAATTAGACTGTCGCCTTCGCTAAGGGCAAGTAAAGCCATAAACTGCGCTTGCATATCTGTGGGAAAGCCTGGATAAGGTAGAGTTTCAATATCAATTCCATGAAGGCTATCTCCTGGGATAATCCGCAAGCAGTTGGGGGCTTCTGCTATTATTTGAGAGCCAATATCCCGCAGTTTGGCAATAACTGCTGTGAGATGATCTGGTACTACTGGGAATACACTAATTTCTGAATGTGTAATTGCTCCAGCTACTAAAAAGGTTCCTGCCTCAATGCGATCAGGATTAATTGAGTAATCTGTAGAATGTAAGCTAGGAACACCAGAAATTGCGATCGTGTTAGTTCCTGCACCTTGAATTCTTGCCCCCATTGAGTTACAGAAGTTCGCCAAATCGATTACTTCTGGCTCTTGGGCGGCATTTTCGATGATCGTTTCTCCTGTCGCCAGGGTAGCTGCCATCATCAAGGTTTCTGTAGCGCCAACGCTGGGGTAGTCTAAATAAATTTTTGCTCCTTGTAACCTGCGTTTATTGCCTGTAAGATGCGCCTGAACCATGCCGTGAGCGATTTGGACATCAGCGCCCATCGCTTGCAAACCGCGAACATGAAGATCGACTGGTCTAGCGCCAATCGTACAACCACCCGGAAGTGGTATCCGAGCAACTCCTAATCGCGCTAGTAAGGGACCAATAACAAAAAAACTTGCCCGTAGTTGACTAACTAATTCATAGGGAGCCTGGGACTGTCCGATAACGCTACCATTAATATCTAAAACATCGTTCTGTTGCTCTAGCTTCACGCCCAAGGCTGTGAGAATTTGCCCCATGCGTTTGACATCGACAAGTGAGGGAACATTGCGGATGCGGCAATCTTCGGGACACAGTAAGGCGGCTGCTATGATTGCTAGTGCTGAATTTTTAGCGCCGCTAATTTTCACCTGACCATGTATTGGGTAACCACCCCAAATCTGTAGAACTGACGGGTCTGCATCAGGTGATGCGTGGGTTTCTGTTAAGCTGCGAGAAGTACTAATAAGTCTGTCCTCCACCATTAATGAGTAATTTTACACGCTAGAAGTTGGTTTAGATTCTACATTGACACCCGCCAAAGGTAAAACCAGTAAATCCCCTTATCTATTTCTCAGATATTTTTTAAAAAACCGTATTTTTACGGTTGTGGTTGCTGCTAATTTTTGCAATTCAAACTTTTAGGTGTAATTAATTGACATCAAAAGGTAATTAAGTAATAATGATAAATTGTCGCTAAAATAACGATATAGGCGGAACTGGCGGAATTGGCAGACGCGCTAGATTCAGGTTCTAGTGCCGCAAGGCTTCCGGGTTCAAGTCCCGGGTTCCGCATTGAAGCTAAGTTAATGTTAACGAGTTTACAAAATCCTTTAGTAAAGCAAATTCGCAAGCTACATTCAGCTAAGGAACGACGGCAGCAAGGTGTGTTTTTGTTGGAAGGAACACATCTATTAGAAGAAGCTTGTGCAGTTAATTATGATTTGGTAACGCTGTTGTGTACGCCAGAATGGATAACACTACACCAGCAACTTTGGCAGCTAGCGTCTCAGAAGGCTGAAAAAGCAGAGATTGTCAGTCTAGAAATTATCAAGGCGATCGCTACTACTGTACAACCTGATGGCGTAGTGGCAACGGCAAAACTCAACTATAGCCAGATACCATTGGCTGGCTTGGCGCTGGCTTTGGAAACTGTGCAAGATCCTGGTAACTTGGGTACGATGATTCGGACGGCGGCGGCGGCGGGTGCATCTGGGTTGTGGTTGAGTGCTGATAGTGTGGATCTGGATAACCCAAAGGTATTAAGGGCATCTGCGGGGCAATGGTTCCGGCTACCGATGGCGGTGAGTGGAGATTTAACAGCGACTGTGCAAGCGTGTCGGCAGGCGGGGATGCAAGTAGTAGCAACTTTGCCTACTGCCCAGTTAACTTATTGGGAAGTAGACTGGGGAAGTCCGAGTTTAATTTTGCTGGGGAATGAAGGGGCTGGGTTGTCTCAGCAGTTGGTAGCTTTAAGTGATCTGCAAGTTAAGATTCCGCTTAGTTCGGGGGTAGAGTCTTTGAATGTCGGCATTGCTGCTGCTTTGATGTTGTATGAGGCGCAACGGCAAAGATGGTTAACGAACCGCATTCACGAAGTGTAGCGTCAGCGTTTAGGCGCAGAGGAGGACACTTACGTGCGGGGGTCTCCCCCCTACCCCTAATCCCACTTCGTGGGGACCCCGAGTTCCCCAGAGGGGACCCCATGCCCCCCCCGTTGAGTAAAGTGTCCGTGACGCAGAGGAGGGGAGGTAGAGAGAGGTTAAGAGGATAGGAAGGGTTTAATAGCAAAGTCGCCTAGTGTTACGGTGAAGCTTTGCTGCTGTTGGGTAGCAATATAGGTGACGATCACTTCACTCGCTACGGCTACTGCTAAAGTTACTAGGTTTCTGGCTAGGGGATAGTCGCAAACATCATCGTTGATTGGTGATGGTACTCGGTAATTTTCATTCCAGATGATTTCGGCATAATTTGAAGCTAAACCGACGTGGAGGCAGGGTAGCGATTCCTCTGTGCAGTAAGTTTTTACAACTTGACGGGCGATACTGTTATCAAATGTGTCAATCACTAAGGCGCTACCAGTTAATAGTTGCCCGACGTTGGCTAATGTTAATTCTTGAGAATGTGCGTCTAGTTCTATCCCTAAAGCGCGGTAAAGGGCGTTTGTGAGAATTTTTGCTTTGTATGCCCCAACATCAGAACGGTAGTAAGGTTGGGTGGAAAGGTTACGTTCTTCGATGCGATCGCGATCAATTACCTTAAGTTTCCGGAAGCCGGAACGGGCAAGATTTTCCGTAATATTTGCCCCTAATGCCCCAGCACCACATACTATCACTGGAAAATTCCGCAGCTTTGTCATGAGTGCGGCTGTACGGTATTGTTGTTCGTGGAAGAAGATGGACATTAATATCTCTATTTATCGATTTTCAACAACACCAACTAAAGACTGTAAATCGAAGTTTTGGTCTTGTCCACTAAGGCAAATGCCAGCACTGACTACTGTTAAGTCATTTTTAGCGATCGCGCTGGTATGGCGTTCACCATCGGCTGTTGTCCACTCTACCCACCAATTATCTTGGCGATTGCGGAAAGATTGCAGTTCTCCTCCCCCTAGCTTGAGGGCTTGGCGTAATCTTGTTTCATCTTGTTTTTGTTGCCTGTAGGCGGAAAATTCTTTTGTTTGCTGCGTCACTAAATCATAAACTGTTCGCATTTCTGGGGTGATGCCTTTAAAGTGCAGTTCTTCTAAGGGCGTTACTTTTTTGAGATGTTCTGTTAATTTATCTGCTACTAAAGGATCGGCACGGCGATCGCTTTCATCAAACCACCAACTGCACCCATCCCACCGTGCTACTACTGTTTCAAATTGTCCGCTATCTGTAACTAGATTTACTGGTACTGGTTTGGCTGTACCCCAACGTTGCTGCATATCGCCAACACTCACTGGGTAAGCAAGCCATGTCTGCTGTTGTAACGCATGAGCAAGTCGTAAGCGTAGCGGTTTAAGATGTTGCAGATATTTCCCTACTTGCGGTAAGGTAGGTTCCTCAACAACAGCAGCTACTTTCTCATTGATTGGCTGAAAGATGCCCCAGCCTTCAAAGTTGCGCGGTTGGGGTGTAAATGTATAAACTATCGCGGCTACCTTAGTTCTGACTAAGCCACCACGTACACACGGGGCGAGAAACTGGGTAGAGAATAGCTGTTGTTCTTGGGCTGCTAGTTGGTTGAGTAGCTTGTGGATATCTGACATTTTATTTAAGTAGCAATGTCTATTTGATGTTGGAGAAAGGTTTGTAGTAGTAAGTGAGGAATTGCTTTTGGTCGCATTGTAGTTGCCTCTACCCATACCCACAGCGCCTCGGCGGTTACTAATATATGGTCGTTGTTATGTTTACGAATTTCATAGTGCCGCACAGCACGGGAACCGCGCATTTCTTGTAGCCAGGTGGTAACTTCCAAGCGATCGCCGGCAACTGCTGGGCGTAGGTAATCAATCTCAATTCGCCGCATTACAAATACGCCGCCTAATTCTCGATATACCTCTAAAGTCAAGCCAAGATGTTCGGAGTGTTCAATAGCTGCTTGTTCTAGGTAATTCTGATAGATAGCGTTGTTAACATGACCTAGAGCATCCATTTCATAATGTCGTACACGGATTTGAGTTGTAAATGGTTGCATTGGTAATTAGTTAACGTCACACTTTTTTATTTTAGGGTTGCTGGAAGGTTATACCATTTTTGATTGCAGAATTGGCAGAACTCTACTACTGTAGTTAGCATTAAATTAAGTAGTATTAAGTCTGCAATATATATGTTTGTGTATAGCTACCAACAGTCAAAATCAGAGAAACTGTGGGAGTTTTTGGAGGATAAATAGTATATTCCTTAAAAACGCAAAACTTCAATTGCTTTGCGCTTGGTATCTTCACCTCTTCTGTCGTACTTAGCAGTTGTACTAGGATCGGCGTGACCTGCTAATTGCTGTACAGTATCTTCTGCTATGATTAGTTGCATCCCGCCGCGCTTCTTTAAGAAGCGCGTTTCATTGCTGCCAGCATTTTATTTGCTGTTGCTGGTGCGTATTCCATCAAAGCTGAACGAATAGCGGCTGTGTGTTGATATCGCAGTTGTTGCCATTCAAACGTAAAGGTATCTTGAGTACCGTTAGTAACCAAAAGAGCGATCGCATTTAATACTTGCTTCATCGTCCGCCTACTACCAGGGGCAAAAAGTTCAACCGAAAATTTCGGAAAGTTTAGCTGGCAAGGGCAAAGCCCTACGCAGTTGCTCTTATACCACCAATTTGTGTAATTGGCTTGGGTTTAGCACAAGCTAATTGGTCGCTTAGTCTTGGTGCAACTCTCCTTTATCTAACCAATTTGCTGGGAATTACTCTTTCTTGTATGCTGACGTTTTTGATAACGGGTTGCACTTCAGTGAAGCGTGCGCGTAAAGCCCTTTTTTGGACACTAGCTTTAACCGGAATACTCCTTATTCCTTTAGGTGCGAGCTTTTTTGAATTAATTAGACAAGCCCGACTTGAAGCCAGTCTTAGACAAGCGCTACTGAATCGAACTATTACCTTGCAGCGAATGGTATTACTTAACAGTGATGTGAGCTGGTTAACTAATCCACCTCAAGTACGTTTGAAGGTTCGGACTAAGGAACCTGTAACCCCAAAACAAGTAACGCTTTTAGAAAAATTTTTATAAAAATAAATGGGTCAAAAGTTCACCTTAATTTTTGAATTCGGTGAAATTGAAGAACTAAGAGGAGAAACATTAGATGATTCTAACTTTTAGTAGATGTATTAAAATTACATTTATTCGCCACCAGAGTTTAACTATACTAAGCACTATCACTTTATAAATTATGTTTGTTATCAATATAGCAGTCCTAAATGATTCGTAAAACCCTCTCTTTCTTCCTTCCTTGGCGCTTTAACGGGCTGATGCCCAACGCTATCGCTCCGGCGGCTAAACGCTGTCGCTACACTCCGTGAAGGCGGTAGCCTACGGCAAGCCGCGAAGCGTCTACGTTAAAAAATAACTTTCACAACTCAGATGGGATTGCTATAAGAAGAATAGCAGTAGCGTAATGTCTGTCATTTTTTGATCACATTTAGTGCTAATAATCAAAATATCAACTCATTGGAGCGCTTTGATTGGTGCGAGATGACTACAGCACGCTACGCGATCGCCCATAGCGCATTGTTAATTCCATACTCATCAGTTTACTAGGAACTCTTAGCTTGCAAGTGCAGCTTGTTCAGTATTGGATAACCAGAGATAAAAGTATAGTTTAGGAAAACTTATAAAACCCTACGATAGAAACCTTTTGGATCCAAAATCATGCTTAGATTGTGACAACATTGCTATTACTTTGAAGTCAAAGATAATTTTGGGATTGCTACCTAAACAAGAATGTCAACATTGCGTCTTCATCTCTTGTATTAAAATAGCCAAGTATCAGCTTTAAAGACAAAATTAATTTAGAGGTAAGGCTTTATGAGAAAGTTTTTGCAACAGCAAATAAGTTATTTCCTAATCGGAATTACACTGTTTACACTGCTATTTTCTTGTCAACCAATACTGCAAGCCGAGTCCCAGTCTCCCACAGTTACACCGACAACACCTGCTGCTAGGCAGTTTCCTCCGGTAGCCTCACCCGATGCTGAACTTAGTGCGTCACCTGCACAGCTACCGCCATTAACTTACGACTATGATGCACTAGAGAAAGCTATTGATGCTGAAACGATGAAATTGCATCATGATAAACACCATGCTAGCTATGTTAGCAACCTCAATGATGCGTTGAAACAGTACCCCGACCTACAAAATAGCAGCGTGGAATCCCTGCTGCGCGACTTAGACAGCGTACCGGAGGATATTCGCACAACAGTACGCAACAATGGTGGCGGTCACCTTAATCACACGATTTTCTGGCAAATTATGGCTCCCTCTGGTGGCGGACAGCCGACAGGAGAGATCGCAGCAGAAATCAACAAAACCTTTGGCAGTTTTGATGCCTTGAAAAAACAGTTTAACGAAGCTGGTGGCGATCGCTTCGGTAGTGGTTGGGTTTGGTTAGTACGCAACGAGCAAGGTCAACTCCAAATTACGAGTACACCAAATCAAGACAGCCCAATTATCCAAGGTTTGTACCCAATTATGGGTAATGACGTATGGGAACACGCATATTACCTCAAATACCAAAACCGTCGTGCTGAGTATTTGAATAACTGGTGGAATGTAGTTAACTGGGCTGAGGTCAATAGGCGAGCACAAGTTTCATTGCCGCAGCAAAGTTAGGAGACAAGTCTCTATGAAAAGTCTATTGATGAGAAATCCTGTAGTCGTAGGGGCATCTTGGATAGGCGCGTATCTAGTAATTATCCTGCTACCGCTACTGGTTCTACTATTCTACCCTCCCACATCAAATGCAGGACGGAGTTTTTGGCTGGAATTCTCAGTAGCACTAGGTTTTATTGGTCTAGCAATGATGGCAATGCAGTTTGCTATGACTGCTCGGATTAACCGCATAGAAGCTTCATACGGAATTGACCTGATTCTTCAGTTTCATCGCTACACCTCGGTAGTAGCATTCTTCTTTATCCTTGCCCACCCGTTGATTTTATTCATCGATAACCCAGAAACACTGCAATTATTGAATTTCTTTCAAGCTCCTTGGCGGGCGAGGGCAGCAGTTATCGCTACTTTGGCGCTGATTGCGATCGTTGTTACCTCTATCTGGCGGAAACAGCTTAATATCCCTTATGAACCTTGGCGCTTGGCTCATGGGATCTTAGCAGCGATCGCCATCGGTTTTGGTTTGGGTCACGCCTTGGGCGTGAGCAACTACCTGGAACTGTTCTGGAAGCAAGTTATCTGGATTGGGATGGCGGCGGCGGCGCTGTGGCTGCTATTATACGTCCGCTTGCTCAAGCCCTGGTTCATGTTGAAAAAACCTTATTTCGTGGAATCCGTAATTCCCCAGCGAGGTAATGTCTGGAATCTGGTTTTGCAACCCAGAAGCCACGAAGGACTGCATTTCCAGCCCGGTCAATTTGCCTGGATTACTCTGCAAATCTCCCCGTTTCGGATGCGGGAACACCCCTTTTCTATAGCTTCCAGTGCTGAACATCCAGAACGTCTAGAGTTTGGCATTAAGGCTGTGGGAGATTTTACCAACACAATCAAAGACGTGAAACCAGGCACTAAAGCTTACCTTGACGGTCCCTATGGAGTTTTTACCACAGACCGCTACGAAAATACAGCAGGATTTGTCTTGATTGCCGGAGGTATAGGCATTACACCGATTATGAGTATGCTCGTTACCTTGGCTGAACGCAAAGACGAACGCCCCCTGCTCTTGATTTATGCGAGTAAGTCTTGGGAAGACGTGACTTATCGTGAAGAAATTGAGGCTTTGCAGGACAAATTAGACCTTACAGTCATTCACGTTCTTAGAGAACCACCAGAAGATTGGTCAGGGGAGACAGGCTACGTTGATAAGGAACTGCTACAACGATATATACCTAAGCGCCCTGCAACCCGTAATTACTTCATCTGCGCTGTACCTAAAATGATGGAGCAGGTAGAGGCAGCTTTACACGAGCTGGGAGTGCCTGTCACGAACGTCCACATGGAGCATTACAACCTTGTCTAAGGAAATATAAAGGACTATGCGTTACAGCATTATGCTTCAGCTAGTGGCAACTATCACCTTAATTTTTCTCGGTACTGCCGCTTTGTTTGCCTGGTTGCAATACCGTCCAGGAATAGAGAAAAAAAGCACACAAAGCAGCATTTCTTACCTTGCTAATAGTTAAGTGTTTATGAGGATTAACTATTAAAGGTACGCCTGCAACTCCTGCAAATCCCAGTAGTTCTTCTGCTCCAACCACGCCAACACTGCAAGTCGTTGTTTAGTATCTAAATACCCAGTCGAGCCTTTGTGTTGTAGTCGCAAGCCTTCAACTCCCTGTTGCTCAAAAGCTTGTGTCCACTTACTAATGAAGCCGGAGGATACCTGCAAAACACCTTGGATCTCTCGGTGTCGCTAATCTTGAAGCACCATCTACACTGCCAATGCTCGTTTCAATTCTCCTGGGTCTGGGCTGGCTTGAATAAACTGACTCAACTCATCCATTAACTGTTTTTCTCAAGGCTCTCGTTCTTCTAAACAGGATACCAAAAACTCTCACTTATCATCTAGGATTGCTATAGCTAGAATAACTATCTCAAAAGCGATGGTTTTTGCAATATTCTCCGCACTGTTGGATCAGGTGTGCAACTAAACCTGTCCATCCAGTTTGATGATTTGCACCTAAACCTGCACCGTTATCACCATGAAAATACTCATAAAATAGAATAAGCTCACGCCAATGAAGATCGTCTTGAAACTGTTGTAATTCACCATGAACAGGTCGCTGATTAGATGAATTTTGCAAGAAAATTCTGATTAGTCTTTGAGATAATTCAGTTACTATTTCTCCAAGGCTCATCTGTTTACCAGAGCCAGTTGGATACTCAACTGTAAAATCCTCTCCTAAGTAATAATAAAACTTTTGGAGTGATTCAATAATTAGAAAGTTCATCGGAAACCAAACAGGACCACGCCAGTTAGAATTACCACCAAACATCCCACTTGTAGACTCTGCTGGCTCGTAATCTACGCGATGCTGTTGTCCATTCACTTCAAAACTGTATGGGTTCTGAGCATGAAATTTAGAAACAGAACGGATACCATGAGGACTCAAAAATTCAGCTTCATCCAACAGCTTTTGCAGAATTTGCCTCAACTTATCCTGATTCACAATAGCCAATAGTCTGATTTCGCCCGTCCCTGCTGTCTCCATGCAAGCAATATTTTGTGTGAGATTAGGACGATTTTTAACAAACCATTCAACCCGCCTCTTAAAGCCTGGAAAAGCATTTAAAGTTTCTGGTTCAATAGTTTCTACAGCAAAAAGTGGAATCAGTCCAACCATTGATCGTACTTTTAGATGTAAACGTTCATTGTCAGGTAAGTGGAGAACATCGTAGTAAAAATTATCTGATTTATCCCATAGCTGGACATCGGTGGAACCGATGTGATTCATGGCATCAGCAATATAAAGGAAGTGTTCAAAAAACTTGCTAGCAATATCTTCGTAAGGAGGATTTGATTTTGCTAATTCCAGTGCGATCGCTAACATATTTAAACAGTACATTGCCATCCAGCTAGTACCATCTGATTGGTCAAGATATCCGCCAGTCGGTAGTTCAGCACTTCGATCAAAAATACCAATGTTGTCTAATCCCAGAAATCCCCCCTGAAAAATATTGTTTCCTTCTTCATCTTTGCGGTTTACCCACCAAGTAAAGTTTAGGAGTAACTTTTGAAAAACACGCTCTAGAAAATCTGGATCAGTACGACCATAAATTTGTTTTTCAATTTGGTAGATGCGCCACGTAGCCCAACCATGAACAGGCGGATTTACATCACTAAAATGCCACTCATAAGCAGGAATTTGACCGTTGGGGTGCATATACCATTCTCGCGTTAATCGATCCATTTGCCGTTTAGCAAAGTCTGGATCAATCATTGCCAGTGGAACCGTATGAAAAGCCAAATCCCAAGCTGCAAACCAGGGAAATTCCCATTTATCCGGCATTGAGAGAATATCATCATTAAACAGATGCATCCACTCTTGGTTTCTAGGGTATTGACGATGTACTGGAGGACTGGCGGGATCACCTTTTAGCCAATCTTCCACAACATAGTGATAAAATTGCTTTGTCCATAACATTCCGGCAAAAGCTTGTCGCTGGACATTGCGGGCATCTTCTGAAGCTAAATTGGGAGAGATGCGGTGATAAAATTCATCGGCTTCGTATTTACGAGCTTGTAAAATTGTCTCAAAGTCAACGAATGGTGATCCCCCCTCGCCCCCCTTAATAAGGGGGGAAGGTGGGGGGATGTCACTGAGTCGTAAGCGGACTGTTTTTTCTTCACCTGCACCAATTTTTAACAAGTAATAACTAGAAGCTTTAGTACCTACTTGATCAGGATTAACAGCCTCTTTGTGACCGTGAACAATGTAATCGTTTATGCCATCTTTAACATAAGTTGAATCGTTACTAGCTCCAAATAACCTTTGGTTGTTGGTTTCGTTTTCTGTAAATAGCAGTTTGCAGGAGTTTTGACAATATAACCATCTATTACCAAGGGTTGGATGAGAAGCTGCAATTGCACTGACTTTCTCGTCAGGCTTCATAACTTGCAGGCAGGGTTTTTCGCTACTTTTATCCCAAGACCAAGTGTTGCGAAACCAGAGAGTAGGTAAAAGATGTAGTGTTTTTTCCTCAGAGCCGCGATTAATAATCGTAATTTGAATTAGGATATCTTCTGGTGAGTTTTTAGCGTACTCAACAAATACATCAAAGTAGCGATTGTCATCAAAAATACCCGTATCTAGCAATTCAAACTCTGGCTCCGTACGACTTCGGCGCTGATTTTCTGTAACTAATTGGGAATAGGGAAATGCATGAGTAGGATATTTGTACAAATACTTCATGTAGGCATGAGTTGGAGTATTGTCAAGATAAAAATAAGACTCTTTGACATCTTCTGCATGGTTGCCTTCATTTCCTGTTAATCCAAACAGTCTTTCTTTAAGAATTGGATCTTCTCCATTCCAAAGAGCAAGAGCAAAACAAAGTCGCTGATGATTATCAGAAATGCCAGCAATACCATCTTCCCCCCAGCGATAGGCGCGAGAACGGGCATGATCGTGGGGAAAATACTCCCAAGCCGCCCCATTTAAACTATAATCTTCGCGTACTGTTCCCCATTGTCGTTCACTTAAATAAGGTCCCCACCTGCGCCAATGAGCTTCGTAAGTACGCGCTGCTTCCAGCCTTTTTTCTTCTTGCGTCATAGCGTTTCTCCAAGCATAAAGTTAAGTAAAACTCTCATTCACTTGCAACACAGACTAAGTATTGAGAATTCCTAAATACTGCGTATTTGCCCTAACCACCTGAAGACCAAGGCTCACGAAAAGCCGGATAAAGTGTCAATCCACCATCAATAAATAAGGTTTGACCTGTGATATAAGCAGCTTCATCTGATGATAGAAATGCTACAGCTGCTGCCATTTCTTCGCTTGTTCCGGCTCGACCCATAGGAATGTTGCTTTCCACTTCAGCCTTTGCCTCTGCGTCGTTAATCCAGGCATCATTAATAGGTGTAATAGTGGCTCCTGGTCCGATCGCATTCACGCGAATGTGTTTAGCTGCGTATTCCAAAGCAAGCGATCGCGTCAAATTTTCCATGCCACCTTTACTCACGGAATAGCCAACATATTGAGGTTTGGGGATGATTTCGTGAACACTGGAAATATTAATAATCACCCCGCCTGAGCCTTGTTCAAGGAAATGTTTAATTACTTCACGGGCGCAAAGATAAGCACCCCGAAGATTAACAGCAATTACCCGATCAAAATCTACAATTTTAATTTCGTGTGCGGCTCCGGCAATTTGAATGCCAGCGTTGTTAATTAAGATATCCAAACTACCAAACTCATTAACAACGCTATTTATCATTTTGACGACATCTTCTTCTTGAGAGACATCAGCTTGTACAAGTAGAGATTTAACTCCGCAACCTTTAATTTGACCGCAGGCATTGTCAACCATTTCTTCGGTTTCTTTGGCATCTTCAGGACTTTTGCGGTAGTTAATTGCAACATTTGCTCCTTCAATAGCAAATCGAACCGCGATCGCCTGACCAATTCCCGAACTTGCACCAGTTACCAAGACATTTTTTGCTTTTAAACCTTTCATAGCAACACAACTCCAGTTATTACAGGACATTATACTTATTGCAAATTAGCAGGAATATTCTCAGGAATAACCCAGGAATAAAGAGTGTGCTGGCGACTCGGACCCTGTACCTGCACCACTCGCTCAGGTTTCCATTCCCCCATATCAAAGTCGTGGCAGACAATGCGTGTACCACGACTTTAAGTTCTTGAAATAGCTTCGATCGAAGCTTCAAATTGACATCAGGCAGTAGATAAAGTGTTACTATTGTTGCCTCACTCAAGTCAGTTTGAAAAAGGTCTTGTTGTAAAAACCTTACACGCTCTGTTACACCTGCTTTTTGGGCATTTTCTCGACTTTGCTCAACCAGTTCTGGATTGATTTCTACCCCAGTGGCACGAGTACCATAATTTTGCGCGGCAGTAATCGGAATTCGCCCATCGCCACTCCCAAGGTCATAAAGAACATCCTCGCCGGATACATTTGCAAGTTGCAGCATTTGTTTTACAACTTCATTCGGTGTTGGTACATAAGGCACACTAGGCTGACTTTGCTCAGTTTGCATAGAAGTCGGCTTTTGTGCTTCTGCGTCAAACTCCCGTTGTTGGGTGCAACCTGCAACGCCCAAACTGATAACACTTACACTTGTAACCAGTAATCCGATTACTCGTTGTAACTGCATTACACATCTCTCCTTTTAATTCCAAGTTATGGACAGTCGTAGAGGGAGCGGCAACTAAACCAACGATGACAATCAACAGCAATCCCAGGATTTTTGCGGCTATTAACCAATTCTGCGCCCACTTCCCTTGTTGAATACCCGCAATGTTCAAGCCTGTCAAGACGGCGATCGCAGCCGCAAAATAAACAGACGCGGAATAATCACCCAGTCGAAACAATTTGTTGACTATCCGACGCTGCGGCAACAAGGGTTAGCGTTGCAAAAATCCCTGCACCGATCACAATGCCGACAATTAGGGCGATCGCGTCTACAAATGATAGTGCTGGCTTGGGCGCTGCCATAACGCTAGCTACATTTGGATGAGGCAAACTATATCTGCGCTTGCTGATGCTACCATCCCAGTAAAATTATAATTTGCTACAGTTGCGAAGCTAGAAAGTCCAAACTCGCCGTCACCTATAAAGCTGATAAAACTTTCTGCTTTCATGGGAGTTGCTGACAGTTCCAAATTCAGCGCTTTGGCAGCGTACTACCTTCTTGGTGTAGGGCCGCGTTTAGGCTCCCCTGCCCACGGCGGCGGACCATCGGCGGGACGAATCTCAATAACAGAGCCGTTAGACCGATTAATTGAAAAAGCATCGAATTCGCCCTTTTTATCCAGCTCACCAGTAACCGTAACCTGCTCATCAGGCGAAAGATTAATTTCGCGCCACCAGCGCGGTCCAGTACAGTGTGAAACCCAGGAGTCACTGTCAGATGCGGCGGGGGAGTAGTACCGAAAAATTGTACAACAAGCCCAACAGGATCGTACCAACGCGCATATACGAGTTCAGTACCCAGTGGTGGCACGTTACTTCCTACGAGCGGCACATTTTCCAAGTCTACCTGTTTCTTGTAAGGTTCATACTCTGCATTCACCGCCATTACTTGGGGTTTTTTATAAAGTAAGCGATCAAGATCCTTTAGGTCATCTAATACTTCTAGGTAGTAAATTACTCCCGCAAAAACAACCAAAATACTCCCCATCGATAAGGTAAACCACAGAGCTAGATTGCTACGACTACGATTAAATCTACGGTTAAACATGGCTACAGGCGAGAGGCAAGAAGAAACATCTCTATTTCACACTCCCTACTCCCTAATCTACGGTAGGTTTGAGGCGATAACCCATACCATATATTGTTTCAATCCAGTCTGCTGCACCAAGCAGTGGTGAAGTGTTGACAAACCAGGTATTGAGTCGTTCCTATGAGGCACTAGACAAGCTCCAAGCTGATCTAAAAACAGAGGTGCAGCTTGCAACTAATGTATTAGTAGTCGCAGCTGAAATTGAAAAGGAGCAAAAGTTGACCAAAGTTGCGCTCAAAACCACAAATTCTGTAGTAAAACAATTGGAATTTGAATTGCCAGTAACAGACTTAAGCTTAGTAAAAGCCGCGATCGCTCAAGAACTTGGGCTATCTCCTGAGAATGCCGGAATGTTAGTAAGTTATCGGCTAAAAAACTAGCCAGTATTCTTGATTGTGAACACTAGCTGCAATGGTTGAAGGGTGATGAACAACATAACGGTCTAAATACCAAATGTAAATATCTACTCGACTTGTTACGGTAACTATAATGAGAACAAAAATAAGCTGCTGCACAGAAGCAATCCTGGCGCTGGAAGACTCGATTATTTACTATGGCGATCGCCCACTACCCGATAAAATCAGCCTATGCCTGAAGCTAACTTGCTTTAGCACTACCCTTTGAGAGTGATGTCAGCAGTAGCAACTATGAGAAAATTACAGCGATCCTAATCTTGCTAAGACAAGTTTTTCGCTCTTATCTAAACTTAGTTCCATGTCCGAGCCATTATTAATCTTTAATGTTCAAACTGGTTTTATCAATCGTTTCACCTATCACATCCCCCAACGAGTCGCACGTTTGATTGAGCGCGATCAGTATGCGCCAATTTTATTTACTCGTCTCATCAATGAGCCAGAAGGATCGTACCAAAGATTTCTTGACTGGCATAGTTGCGATCGCGCACCAGAAATAAATATTGTTCCAGAACTAAAATCTTTTGTTGATCCTATAGCAGTCCTAAATGATTCGTAAAACCCTCCCTTTCTTCCTTTCTTGGCGCTTTTGGCGGCTAAACGCTGTCGCTACACTACTCCTTCGGAGAAGCAAGCTACGTGAAGGCGGTAGCCTACGGCAAGCCGCTTTGCGTCTACGTTAAAAAATAACTTTCACAACTCAGATGGGATTGCTATAGAAGGTCTATTGGCACCAAATAAAAGGGACAGGTTAAGAGCGGAGCCTCCGCGCTCCGCCTCCGGGCTACCCAATTTTGCACAGGTTTTTTGTAACCCCACGCTGACTAAAAAATGGGGATGAAAGGTGCTATGTCTGAATTGAGGATGCCAGACTTGAGCATCCAGTTCTGCTCTCCAACTTCTGGAAAATTTTGGGCGGCGAAACCAGCAGTAGTTTCCAGGAGCTTGATCAGGGTCCTGAGCCGGTCAATCTTGCCTTCAAAAAAGCTCAAACGGTTTTATGCGACTGCAAACTTAAGGAAGGATAAAACCAAAGCATACCGGAAATTGCCTATTTCCTGCTACAGATAACGTTTGCCGCTCTCACTTAAAGCAATATCTTTGTTGAATCACCACTAAGCTTGCATTGGTCAGCTCCCCCTACTCCTTACCAACTGGTTTTGACCACACCCGTTCAATAGAGCCGCCACCCCTGATTGTAGAGCAAATTTTTAGTAATACGGGGGAATCAGGCAAGTTTCGCACTTTCCGCAACCGCCTGCTGTTTCTATTGGCTAATACGCAGGAACTGGCTAGAGCGATTGATAACGCCAGAGAGTACCGGGCAATTACAAAATATCCTCAGAAGTCTAAATCGGCTAAATGACTTGTCTGAGAGCCAGCATAAGCAACTGAAGCAGAAAGAGGGGGAAATGGATCTGGCAGTGCGAGTATCTCGAACAAATGCTTACCGTCATCTGTTTTATCTCGCCAATGATCCGGTTAAGGCTCCTAAAGGGTTAATGCACTATGTGTTACCCGCTCAGGATTCTAGTGATATAAAAGGCAAAAATAATCAGCAAGACGTGGTATTAAAGGCGCTAAAGGATTGCGGGAAGATTCGCTCAGAAGATGCAGCCCCCTATGCTCCTGCCTACATTTTGTAAAAGGTCTGGTCTGCTGGACTAGACCACTGGACTACCAAGAGCCTGCGCGAAGCCTTCGCTAAGGATTTGAACTTGAATATCTTGCTGGATGCTGAGGTATCCAAACTGCGAGACACGATCAGAGCGGGACTTACAACAGGACAGTGGGACATGAAAGTAGGCGTTAGCGAAGCTCCTGCAAAGCAGGCTCGCCTGTTTATCAAAACTGATGACGGCAAACTAACTCTACCGGACACAATTGAATTTTCAGAGCGGATGGAGCTTTACCGCCGAGGACTTTTACAGCCGCCAGAGCCGAGGGAAATTGAACTTAGCGCCCAGGTGATGCCTAGCTCTGGCGTAGATAAGGCGGTGCGGGTGCGGTGGCGGGCAAAAGGCGCTCTGACTTTCACTCTCTACCAAGATGGCGCATTGATTGCTGGGGAGTTTCGACCCTCAGATGAATATGAAGCTACAATTCAAAAAACTACCCAATTCCTTGTAGCTGACTATGGTAAAGGAGAGACAGCAGAAGCCCAAACCCAAGCGACTATATTGACTTATAGCAGCGACAGATTAATTCCTACTCCTAATGGAGCTGAACAGAAGACAATATTCAAGGTCAAACCAGAATAGTTTGATTTGAATGGCACTCCTAATACTGTATTTAATCAGTTGAGCGATCGCGTCTCTGACTATAAAATCTAAGGAATTTCGGCTCTAGAAGTATCTGTGGCTCAAGTGGTAGACTACCGCAAGCTCGGCACTACCCTACCCCTCTTGGCACGGTTCCCTATGCAGATTGACCAAACAGTGACAATTCAAACGGGCGATCAATTTGTGCGTCTGGAATCCCAAGGTTCAACGCGCTCTTTCCAAAGTTTCTTTACACCTACTAATGCCTTGCTCAATACTCAAGATGTGCAAGCAAATGTAGCAATGAAGCTGATTTTTGAGTTTGCTTCTCCTATACAACCTGGTGGAGTAGAAATTAAAGCAATCTCCCAAGCTCTGAGCCGCAACCCAGTAGAGCGGGTAAATTTAACAGCGAAAGTAACGTACTAATGCAAGAGTTCCGGCTAAGAGTAGTTCCCACGAACAACAACAACTGCGCCCTAGAGTTGTACCAGTGTGCCTATAAAAGGGTAGGGGAAAAGAAGCGTCCGGCTGCTAAACGAATTGGACGATTGAGGGGTCAGGCGTTAGTGCAGGCGAGGCAGGCGATTTATGATTGTCTGAAAGCGAATAAGTATGACCCCAAGACTCTGACTTATACCCGCTTCTCTCCTTACATACTGGATGAAGAATCAGGGGTGAATCTAGCGCTACTGTTTCAGACATTGCAGCCACTTACTAAGCCGGAGCGGATTGCCAATATTACGGCTGGGGTGAGGGCGATGAGTAATGAGGAATCGCACTACTGGTTTGCCAAGATTAGCAACGGTAAACGTAGCCCAGCGTTAAAGGCGATGCGGATATTATTGGGGGATTGAAGCTAAATGAAATTATCAGACCTTTCCGCAGAAACGTTAGAAAAAATTAAATCAGTCCGGTGGGATCGGATTATTGAAAAGCACGAAGGTCCTGAAGACTGGGATTCTGTTCTGCGTTACTATGAGCCAGAATTCATGCTGATTGAGGAGCGCTTTGTACTATTACCTGTCGAGCGATCGCATCACCCGAATATCACTATATTGCGTTGTATTTGGAGTGCTGATGGGAAGTCATTAACCGTTTTTCTCAGGGACACAACTTACGATGATGACCCTTTTTTCTCTGGTTTTATGGCAGTATGCGATCGCGTTGCGGGTGAAGATTTCTTTTTGGCTATTTTGTACCATGAATGGTTCGTTATTGAAAGGGCGGAAGTTTTTGAGCCGTTGTAATGATCTCCAACTCCATCCCTAAAACATCCCAATCGCTACCTGAATTCCCCCTTGAATTCTCTCTAGAGATTCAGGGCTAACTTGACCATAGGAACCGCGTTCTAAATAGGTCTTGCGGACTGCCAGAATATTGTCGCAGGTAGCAAGGGAGTTTGCTTCTAGTCCCCCTTCCCCAGCCGGAACTAAAATGCGCGTTGGGGTTTCACCTCCAGTCAAGTCGCTGGTAAAGGGGACAATTAAAACAGTGCTGCTAAATTGATTGCGGATATTAATAGACACAACAACAGCAGGACGCTTTTTGGTGTCTCCAATTGACTTCAAGGCTCTGACAAGATAAATTTCGCCCTGATGTGGGTAACCCTCTGCCATTGTGTCAGAGACCTTCTGTCTCTAGAGTTTCTTCCATTTGCTCTTGGGCAAACTGCGCCCAATCTTGCTCCTCCTCAATGTCTGCCTGAGTGCGGCTTTGGTAAAACTGTCTCAACTGCGCCTCAATTTTCTTGGCACGCCACAGGTGCAAGGCTTCTTCAAATGCAGCAGAGCGATTCTCTGTCAGCTTGTCGATTTCTGCTAACAGCTGTGCATCAACAGTAATTGAGACTCGTTGCTTTTGTGAAGATTGGGGCATGAGCGATTTGGGATTTCGGACTGAAGGATATAGTCAATTAAAATAATATTAATAATCTTACTCTTTATCATACCGCAATGCCTGAGTCTACCCCCAAACGCCCGCCTGTGTTCATTGAAAAAGTAATGCCTGTGAAACTGTTGAATGAACAGGTGTATTACGAGCATGGCGGCAATCCATTTAATAGGCTGCATCGTTGGTATTCTCGCAAACCTCTATCGTTCAGTCGAGCAAGTGTATTGGGTTCGCTGTTACCTGCTGATGTCCCAATGGCAGAGTTTGAATACTTGCTAGGGCTGGAACCGGGAAGGGAAGTAAAACTCTACAAAACGCCCCCTGGTTCAGTGCGGATTAAAAAAGTGCAGGATTTATGTGAGCAAGTTTGGGGAACTCGGACACCCACTGTTTTGGATGCGTTTGCAGGTGTGAATTCCGTTAATTGTGGCTGCTATTATTCCGGAAACTATGGCTAGTAACTTTAAACCCGATGAACATCTAGCTTGTCTAGGGGCTAACTGTTAAATGTCAAGTGTTTTAACGTGTCGCGACAGGTTATTGTCGGGTAGTTGGC
>ERZ501023.22-NODE-22-length-58227-cov-6.875782_pt1 | contig 58227 bp, 58 predicted proteins | sample MGYA00248839_ERZ501023 | MGnify/ENA primary metagenome ERZ501023 (study PRJEB25958, sample SAMN03398596) | human skin metagenome | study: EMG produced TPA metagenomics assembly of the Human Skin Microbiome Metagenome (human skin metagenome) data set.
CGAATAAACTTTGGTGCTGCTCTAGATATATCTTTAACAAAGCTATCTATAAATATTCCATATCCATAAATAAAAAATAAACAATTAGAAATAATAGAAAATACGACTAAAAATCCTGTGAGAATGAAACGAGGCTTGAGAAGTGAAAAGTCTGAAAAACCTAACTTCTGCAAGTATAAATTAGTTGTTATAAAGCCAACAACATAGAATAAGATTGTGAAGCAAACAATTAATTTAGTAGCTGTATCAATATCAAAAATTTTGCGGTTAGACACTTCTGGGCTAGATTCAGTCATAACTTACATTGTTGTGAAGTATAAACAGGAAGCGCGATCGCTCGGTCAAAATCCTACAGTATATTTGTACTACTGACAATAAAATATCCCCACCGCTTGCAGCTGTTCTGACCAAAAGGCTACCAGAGTCAACCACCATCAGTGGGGAAGCTATTTTGAAAATCAAATTAATTTTATGTGCTAGGATGGCACATTTTTGTTGAGAAACTCAGAGAAGCGTTAGGACATCCCTTGAATGATATAATCGAAGTAAGGCTCTGCTTCGGCTGCGTCTTCGGCACTAAGTAAGCCTAGAGCAGCTTGTTTCAAGCAACGGATCGATTCCACCATCCCTGGAACAGGCACACCCAAAGAGTTGTACATTTCCCGTACACCAATCAAACCAATTTTCTCAATTGGTCCAATGTCACCAGCGAGTACCCCATAGGTAATTAGGCGCAAGTACCAACCATAGTCGCGCAAACACAGCGCTCGTTGCTTCTCACCATAAGCATTTCCACCAGGCGCAATAAAGTCTGGGCGTTTCTGCCAAAGCTGTTTACTAGCTTGTTGAACTATTTTTTTTTCATTTTCGGCTAACGTAGCGGCAATTCGCATCCGTTGTTCGCCAGTGTTCAAAAACTCTTTAATATCCTTGAGTTCGCCACTGCTGGGATAACGCAGCTCGTCGTCGGCTTTGAGAATAACTTCGCTAACTATGCTCATGATTAATGAAATATCACAGAATATTATTTGTAGTTTAACGAGTGTATGGCACACAAAGAAAGAGGAAAAAATAAAACTATGTCACCAAAATTGCCTGATGTTGATGCTAATCAGCTACAAGGTCTTTGGCAACAAGGTGAGTTAGTTGAGGTAGAGATTAACGACTTAAGTGATACTGGCGACGGCGTTGGGCGTTGGCAGGAACGGGTGGTATTTGTACCAGATACAGTTAAGGGCGATCGCGCCTTAGTACGGCTAATCCACGTCAAACCCCAATACGCTCACGGTAAGCTACACAAATTATTAACAGCATCCGCTCACCGTATCCGTCCTAGCTGCATTGTGGCAGATAAATGTGGTGGTTGTCAGTGGCAGCATATTGACTACGAGTACCAGCTAGAAGCGAAACGAAATCAAGTAATTCAAGCATTAGAACGCATCGGCGGCTTCACCAATCCCCCTGTTGATCCTGTTTTAGCAGCTCCCTCGGCTTTGGGCTATCGCAACAAAGCTACATATCCTTTAGGAATTTCTGCTACAGGTCAAATTCAAGCTGGCTATTACCAAAAAGGCAGCCACCAATTAATTAATTTAAATCAATGTCCCGTACAAGACTCGCGCTTAAATCCACTTTTAGCTCAAGTGAAACAGGATATCCAAGCGCAAGGTTGGACAATTTATGATGAAAAGTATCACAAAGGGCAAGTACGTCATCTAGGATTGCGGATTGGTCGCGCTACAGGAGAAATGCTGCTAACTTTGATAGTTAAAGACTGGGATTTACCAGGAATTACCGAGCAAGCGCAAGAGTGGTTAAACTGTTATCCTCAGTTAGTTGGTGTGTCGCTTAACCGTAATTCTACTCGTACAAATGCGATATTTGGTGCTGAAACTGATTGTATTGCTGGCAAAGCTTACTTATTAGAAGAGTTCGGCGGGCTTCAGTTTCAGGTGCGACCTGATACATTTTTCCAAGTTTACACAGAAACAGCCCAAGCACTGTTAGAGGAAATTATCCATTCTCTGAATTTACAAGGCAATGAGATCCTAATCGATGCTTACTGTGGTATTGGCACGTTAACACTACCATTGGCGCAACGAGTGAGTCAGGCAATTGGGTTAGAGGTGCAACCAGAGGCAGTGCAGCAAGCCCAGATTAATGCTGCTCTCAATAATATTACTAATGTCACTTTCCAGGCAGGAGCAGTAGAGAAATTATTGCCGCAACTGGATATTACACCGGATATTGTGCTGCTCGATCCGCCGCGTAAAGGATGCGATCGCACTGTTATCGAAACATTACTGCAATCTTCACCCCAGCGTATTGTCTACGTCAGTTGTAAACCTGCCACCCTCGCCCGTGACCTCAAATTGCTTTGCCAAACAGGAAAATATAGTTTAACCAAAGTCCAACCAGCAGATTTCTTTCCGCAAACAAGTCATGTAGAATGTGCTGCTTTTTTAACGCTATAACCCTTTATTTAAACTCTTCTTAAGCTCATACTTCTGATATTTGCTAAAAAAGATGCTAAAGTAAAAATATGGCTAACTATTTAGCTAACACCAATACAATTTATGTGAATTAACAGTCAAATTAAATACATTTTGGCTGCTTAATTTAAAGATTGGCAGATATCCTTGAGGGGTTATGCTTTTGAAGACTAGAAGCTTGATTCAATCGTCTGACTGCACAATCAGAATCACGCACATTAGCTTTAAATGTAAACATTTTATCGAATCACAGTAATAGTTTCCTGGTGCTTTCCTTAGGTCTTCAATAGACACAAGTTTGAGCTTTATATGACCAGATAGTCAGTGCTAATGGTCATTTAATAAGTAAACTCAATGTCTTTCATAAATAAAAGCAACAGGGTTTTATAGTGATTACCATTTCACCACGTCCAGTTAAGCGCAACTGGAGTACAATTAGTTTCGCCTCGACTCTTTATCTTTGTCCAATTCTCGATTTACTGCTGGCGGAAGTGCCTTGTAAATGGCACGCAGAACTGCGGCTAGGGCTTCAAGAAGCCTTGGTAAACGCTGCCAAACATGGTAATAATCTTGATCCCAGCAAAATAGTTATAGTCCGTTTTTCTCTAGAAGATGACCACTATTGGTGGGCAATTACCGATCAAGGTTGTGGCTTCAATCCTCCTAGTGATTGCTACGCTGACAAGAGCGAATACTTACCACCCGAAGAATCAGAAAGTGGTCGTGGTATGTGTATTCTTCACGAAATTTTTGATCGCGTTCACTGGAACTCGCAAGGTACAGAACTGAGACTTGGTAAACAAGTAAATCGCTTCCGACTACCTCTAGTTTGCTAGGAATTTGAAAGGGACTAGGGGCTGGGGACTAGGGATACAAAGAAAAACCTAGCCCCAAGAAAACGTTTTAAGCTCCTATGAGAAAATACTGAAAGTATAAAAATATTTAGCCTGAAAGCACTTAGAGTAAGATATACACAATTTCCTTATTTAACCCCCTACTCTTAGGTTTATACGTTTCCCTAGCCTCTAACCCCTGTTGCCGTGAGTAGGGCAAGGTGGTGCAGAGATAGAGCGATCTAACCATCCAGATGCTTGTTGGAGTCTAGCAAGTGCTTCTTCTGGCTGTTCCTTAAGGAGAAATACAAGAGCTGCTGCTGCTTGTTCACTAGCGCGAGCTTTACGATTAGACTTTAACTTGTGCCAATCATTGGGGGAGATACTAAGTCGTTCCATTAAGGCTTGAGCAAGTTCTAAAGTGCTGACTTGGTTAAGACTCGGAGTTGGAACTAACGGGTTAAGTTGAGGCATACTGTCAAGCATATTAGTTTGTATCACTATATCAAGCATAAATGCAGCCGCCTCAAGATTCAGATATGCCAACCCAAATAGCAGAATTTGAGCGATCGCTTGCGGAGGTAGAACAAGCACTTATTGACCTCAAGCAGCGTTTTACCCAAGTACAACAAGATCAACAGCGTCAAGAGCAACTACAACAACGCCTAAAGCAAGTTAAGCAGCAACTGCGTAATAATAAGCTACCGCAGCTAAAAGTAGAGCTACAACAAATTAAAGAGCAGCTAGAAGCTATAGAACTTAATTTAGAAAGCTATTTATTTTCTTGGGGTAGTTTAAAAGAACCTTTTTGGCAAGCAGTCCGGTTTGGAGGACTGGGCATTGTTGTAGGCTGGATCTTAAAGTCTTGTGCTAACTAGAGGTGCTTAGGCGCTTAGGAAGCCCCTGCAATTTCATTACTCAAAACTCAAAACTAAACTACTTATGGGAACACGACGCATTGCCGAGATTTTACGAAATGGTCAGCCTGATGAAGCGTTAAACATTCAAGGCTGGGTACGCACGAAACGTGACTTAAAGGGATTTGCCTTTATTGAAGTAAACGATGGTTCATCTCTGGCTAATTTGCAAGTGGTGATTAACCAAGAACTGCCAGACTATGAAGCAATCTTGAAGCAGTTGAATACAGGCGCTTCCGTAGAAGTAGCGGGGGTACTTGTGCCTTCTCAGGGTAAAGGACAAAGAATTGAGTTGCAGGCGCAGACGGTGAAGGTATACGGGGAAGCCGATCCCGACACATATCCGTTGCAAAAGAAACGCCACTCATTTGAGTTCTTGCGGACTATTGGGCATTTGCGATCGCGTACTAATTCTTTTGGTGCAGTTTTTCGAGTCCGCAATGCCTGTGCTTACGCTATACACCAATTCTTCCAAGAACGCGGCTTTCTGTGGGTTCATACGCCAATTATCACCCGTAGCGATTGTGAAGGTGCTGGAGAACTGTTTACTGTCACGAGTTTGAATCTTAAAGAAGTTCCCCGCACAGATCAAGATGTAGACTACAGTCAAGACTTTTTCGGTGGACACGCTTATTTAACAGTTAGCGGACAACTAGAAGCCGAAATCATGGCAATGGCTTTTAGTAATGTTTACACTTTTGGTCCTACTTTTCGGGCAGAAAATTCTAATACTTCTCGACATTTAGCAGAATTTTGGATGGTAGAACCAGAAATAGCTTTCTGCGATCTTGAAGGAGATATGAATTTAGCAGAGGAGTTTCTCAAGCACGTTTTTAAGTATGTTTTAGAAACTTGTCCGGAAGATATGGAGTTTTTTAATCAGCGTATAGATAATTCTGTACTGGCAACGGCTGATAATATCATCAACAATTCTTTTGAGCGAATTACATATACAGAGGCGATCGCTCTCTTAGAAAAAGCTGATACTTCTTTCGAGTACCCCTTTAAGTGGGGCTTAGATTTACAATCAGAACACGAACGTTATTTAGCTGAACAGTTATTTAAAAAGCCAGTTATTGTTACTGATTATCCAGCACAAATCAAAGCGTTCTATATGCGTCTGAACGACGATCAAAAAACTGTTCGCGCTATGGATATCCTCGCTCCCAAAATTGGCGAAATTATTGGCGGTTCTCAGCGAGAAGAACGTTTAGATATCCTTGAACACAGAATGCAAATTCAAGGGCTAAATCCAGCAGATTTATGGTGGTATTTAGATTTACGGCGTTACGGTACTGTTCCTCATGCTGGCTTTGGTTTAGGATTTGAGCGACTGGTGCAGTTTATGACCGGAATGGGAAATATTAGAGACGTGATTCCATTCCCCCGAACTCCATTGAGTGCAGAATTTTAAGTTTTAATAAAAAATACAAATCTTTGTTTGTTTGTTGTGAAGTCATGCTATAGAAAAGTGTAGCTATGATAAACCAAAGATATAGCGGTGCGCCCTTAAAGCGCGATGCCTGCGGCGGTATGCTCTACGACCATGCTCCGCAAACGCTGTGCGATCATCGCACTCCTAGCTATATATAACGACTATTACTAATAAAAATATGGAAAGTAAAGGTTTAATCCTGTGGCTTACAGGACTGAGTAGTTCAGGGAAAACTACAATTGCTAAAGGACTAGAGTGCAAGCTTAAGGAATACGGCTATCTAGTTGAGGTTTTGGATGGTGATGTAGTTAGAACTCACCTTTCCAAAGGTCTAGGTTTTAGCAAAGAAGACCGCGAAACTAACATTCGCCGTATTGGATTTGTGGCAAATTTACTCAGCCGTAATGATGTGATTGTCATTGTAGCTGCTATTAGTCCTTATCGAGAGGCAAGGAATGAAATTCGCCAGCGAACAACAAACTTTATCGAGGTTTATGTGAATGCACCACTTGAAGTTTGTGAAAGTCGTGATGTTAAAGGACTTTATGCTATGGCGAGAGCAGGAGAAATTAGAGCTTTTACAGGAATTGATGACCCCTATGAAGAACCTTTAAATCCCGATATTGTTTGTTGCACCTCGCAAGAAGGTATTAAGGAAAGCATTACCAAAGTAATTACCCACTTAAAGCAACTAAATTACATTAATAAAACCCCATTTCCGCAGAATAAAGAAATGCAAAATTTTAGATGGGAATGTACTTTAGATGGCAATGGATATAAAGAGTACGAGGTTTTTTTAAATGAGCAGCCTTTCGGAATTATCTCTTGGAATATTGATAGCGATAAATACAAGGGTTGTTGGTACACGATTGCTAGTGATGGTTATCCGTGCTACTTTCAAACACAAGAAGAAGCTATTAATTTTCTGAAAGTTAATGACTCAGAATTAGTTGCTAAACTGTCAGCCAAACTTAAAGCTGAAGCTCATAAGCTCACACTTATTGCTGAAGAACTTGACTCAGAAAATATTGAGCTTAAAGTACAAGACGAGGAGCTTTGGGAACAAGTGGCGGAGGTTAAAGCAGGAGTTGAAGAACTTGAATTTAAACTTAAAGATACCAAAATTGAGCATAACTGCAATGGTTAATTAAATAATACTCTTGATAGTTTTTAATCTCGCTTTTTTTGCAGTGTTTCTTGATAATTTGGTAACTTTTCTTATATATACCTCAAGTTATTCCCAAATTTTGCATGATCTAGGTTGATATTAAGGTCTTTATCGTTCAGTATTAGTGAGCTATTTAATAAATAAGCTAAGTGAGTTCATAAATGAATATTTATCATTCAATTTAGGCAGATGTAAGCTGCTTTTTACGTCAAATTATATTTTTCTACTTATTAGATGAAGCTTTAGTAAAGCTGTCATTATGTATATTGTCATATCTGTTGTAATGAAACTATTATCTGTGGTAACAAGCATCTACTGGGAAAACTGTACTTGAGCTTTTATGTATATTTAACTACTTATATTTCATAAACCTACATTGTCGTAACTAGAGTATTAAATTCCTCTAGAGCAATGAAGCCACAGCTTTGAGCTTGAATACATTTATTCTCAGGGTCAGTTAAATCACAATACTTAATTGCGTTTTTAGCGATCGCAATGTAAAATCTGTATTTGTGTAAATTAAATACGGTATTCCGAGCAAATAACCGGAGATTATAAAGGAGAACATTTTATGGGTTTATGGCAACGTATCACTAAGCAGGGCGTATCCTTGACAGGAATGTCTAAGTCGCTAAAGAAATTTGTGTCATTGTTTTTGGTGGGAGTCAGCTTAAGTCTAGCGATCGCTGCTTGTTCTGGCAGCAACGCCGATAGTGGTAGCAATGCCTCAAGTGCAACCGGAGATAAAGAGCTAACGCTTGTTTCCTTCGCCGTTACTCGCGCTGCTTACGAAAAAATCATTCCTCAGTTCACCGCTAAATGGAAACAAGAACACAACCAAAACGTTACTTTTAGCCAAAGCTATGGTGGATCTGGTTCTCAAACTAGGGCTGTAATTGATGGCTTAGAAGCGGATGTTGTAGCACTGGCATTAGCTCTTGATACCAAGAAGATTGAGACAGCCGGACTAATTGAACCAGGTTGGGAAAAAGAAGCTCCCAACGATGCAATTATCACTAAATCTGTCGCAGCTTTAGTCACCCGCGATGGTAATCCCAAAGGAATTAAAACTTGGGCAGACCTAGCAAAAGATGATGTGAGCGTAATTACAGCTAACCCAAAAACATCTGGCGGTGCTAGATGGAATTTCTTAGGACTGTGGGGATCGGTAACAAGAGCAGGCGGCGATGATGCCCAAGCCCTTGACTTTACTACCAAAGTCTTTAAGAACACCCCCGTACTACCCAGAGATGCGCGTGAGGCTAGCGATGTATTCTTTAAGCAAGGTCAGGGAGATGTCTTAATTAACTACGAAAACGAGGTAATTCTAGCTGGGCAGAATGGCGAAAAACTTCCTTATGTAATACCCGACGTTAACATCTCTATCGATAATCCTGTTGCTCTTGTAGACAAAAACGTTGACAAGCACGGCACGAGAGAAATTGCCCAAGCATTTGTTGAGTTTCTTTACACACCAGAAGCTCAAAGAGAATTTGCTAAAGTTGGCTTCCGCCCAGTTGAATCTACAGTAGAAAAAGAAGTGTCTAAGGAATATGCGCCAGTCAAGACATTGTTCACTGCTCAAGACATGGGTGGCTGGGATGAAATTCAGACAAAGTTCTTTGATGACGGGGCAATTTTTGACAAAATTCAGGCTGGTAGCAACACATAAGCCCAGTTAGTGTCTGCTCAATTTGCGGCGATCGCAGCACCAAGAAAAGAGATCCCAAAAAATATCTAGACTTGGTGCTGCCCTAAAGCAATAAAACTCGACTTTCACATAATAAATCCAATAAATATTGTGTTTTAATCTTATGGCTGTATCTGCTCGTCCCCAAAGGGCTCCTGCTTGGAAAAACTTATTTCGTCAGTTAAGTCGGCTTTCTTGGCCTTGGCGAATCACCTTAGGGTATATGACCCTGATGCTATTACTGCCTGTATCAGCACTGATACTAAAGGCAAGTACAGTAACGCCGAGTGAATTTTGGAGAATTGCTACTAGTCCGATCGCTCTTGCTACATACGACGTTACTTTCGTAACCGCCTTTATTGCTGCTTTAATCAACGGATTCTTTGGTCTTTTAATTGCTTGGGTTTTAGTCCGCTACGATTTCCCATTCAAGCGATTCATTGATGCTGCTATCGATTTACCCTTCGCTTTGCCTACTTCAGTCGCGGGTTTGACTTTGGCAACTGTCTACAGCGATAACGGTTGGATTGGCTCGTTTTTAGCACCGTTGGGAATCAAAATAGCATTTACTCGCCTTGGTGTGGGTGTAGCAATGCTGTTTATTTCCTTGCCTTTTATCGTCCGCACATTGCAGCCTGTGTTGCAGGAAATGGAAAAGGACATTGAAGAAGCAGCTTGGTCTTTGGGAGCTAGTCAATGGCAAACTTTTTGGCGGGTTGTTTTGCCACCTTTAATGCCAGCAATGTTGACAGGGATCGCGCTAGCCTTTTCCCGCGCTGTTGGGGAATACGGTTCGGTTGTAATTGTCGCTTCTAATGTGCCATTCAAAGACTTAATTGCATCTGTACTGATTATTCAACGGTTGGAACAGTATGACTATTCTGGAGCAACTGTAATTGGCACGGTTCTGTTGGGAATTTCATTATTAGTCCTTTTAGTAATTAACCTTATCCAAGCTTGGGGCAGAAGATATGACGCTTAATTTGGCAGGGAAGTCGCTAAATCCAGATTTACAAAATCCGCAAGCATCACCGGCAAAAGAACGTGGCTGGATCAAAGTAGGTTTAATTTTAGTAGCGATCGCCTACTTATCATTAATATTGTTCATTCCAGCCATCAACGTTTTTGTTCAAGCTTTCAAGTCAGGGGTTGGACCTTTCTTACATAACCTTAGCCAACCTGTTTTTATTCATGCTGCTAAACTAACAGTCTTAATCGCCTTGATTGTCGTCCCGATAAATACTGTATTTGGACTTTGTGCAGCTTGGGTGATTGCCCGACATCAATTTCGCGGGCGCACTTTCTTAATTAGTCTTTTAGATATCCCCTTTGCTGTCTCTCCTGTAGTAGCTGGTCTGATGATTGTGCTACTTTACGGACGCAATGGCTGGTTTGGTTCACTGCTAGAAGCTACTAATATCAAAATTATTTTTGCGATGCCAGCAATGGTATTGGCAAGCGCTTTTATTACCTTGCCTTTTGTCGCCCGTGAAGTTATCCCTGTTTTAGAAGAAGCGGGTACAGATCAAGAAGAAGCTGCGAGAACTTTAGGCGCAAACGACCGCCAAATCTTTTGGCGTGTGACTTTGCCTAATATTCGTTGGGGTCTACTCTACGGCTTAATCTTAACTAATGCCAGAGTCATGGGCGAGTTTGGTGCTGTCTCTGTGGTGTCTGGTAACATTGCTGGCAAAACTCAAACTTTACCACTATTTGTAGAAGATGCTTACAAGCAGTACGAAACCGAGGCTGCATTTGCAGCTGCTGTTCTGCTTGCTGGTTTAGCATTAGTCACATTGGTCTTAAAAGAGATTCTAGAACGTAAAACAAAAATTAAAGATGTTGAATAAGAGATTAATATGGCTATTCAAAGTTCTCATGCATTTGAATCTCATTCTTTAGTTCTGACAAATTCCCCCACCCAGGTGTCAGATGACAGATTTACTCAAACTCGCATAAAAATTCGCATTCCCAAAAACCTATATGAAGAGCCAGTAATTTCACGCCTGTCGCAGCACGGAGTCACGGTAAATATCCTAGCTGCCTTGCTTAGTGCTAATGTCCGCGAAGATGGCTGGTTTGAACTAGAGCTAAGAGCTACAGAAAAACAGATCCAGAGCGCTTTAACGTACTTAAATGAACTGGATTTGGAAATTTGGGATCAATCTACTTCTGAAGAAGATGGTTGGTAGATTTTTAAGGGGTCAGGGGGTCAAAGGTCAGGGGCTAGGAAAAAACAAGGATTTTAACCTCTCCCAGAATTAAAGAATGCTACCCGTTCTCTAGAGAGTATATAAACCATTAACAACAATCTAACCCCTCTATTTATTTCTCCTGATCCCTCATAATTCATGCCATCTGATTCTCAATCGCCCAACGCGCTAGTTCAGTACGATTATGTAAACCAGTTTTACCCAGCATATTCGATACATGGCTCTCTACTGTGCGCTGACTCACATTTAGCTCGTCAGCAATATCGCGATTAGCCAGACCTCTTGCCACAAACTGCACAACTTTTAGTTCTGTTTGGGTTAAATGCACATCAAAGGGAACTTGAATTTTTGGCGCGTTTTCATTGCCATTAGTTGATTGCTGCGTGCGGCGGGAAGCTTGTTTGAGCGACGCTTCGACTTGGGCAACTAATTCTTCTGGCTCAAATGGCTTAACCATGTAAACATCCGCACCAGTGTTTAAACCCTTAACCCGATCTTGGCTTTGACCCTTAGCGGAAAGGAATAGAACAGGAATCCAGCTAATCCGCTCGTCTTGCCTAACGTGGTTTACAAAGGTATAGCCGTCCATTTCCGGCATCATCACATCGCAGATAATCATGTCTGGGATGTCCTGTTCCAACACCTCCAGCGCTTCCCGACCATTTTCAGCAGTGATGACTTCATAGCCCCGGAATTCTAGGTAATCCTTGACTAGTAAAATCAGGTTAGGGTCATCATCAATCAGCAGCAGTCGTTTGTTTTCTCTTACGCTGGGTTCTTTCATACTGTGCTACTCGTTACCCTTGACTCAATGTGATTTTCCAATACTCTTTTTTACATTATTTACTTATGCCTGGTACTTTCCTAAAGTTATTACCTCCTTCTAGTTCTAAGTAGAAAAGTTATTACTACTTCCCCTAGAGACTATTTGAGTCTCTAATTGCTGCGATGACAACAAAACTTCAGTAATGATACAGAAATTTGTCGTATATCTAAGGCGCTATTATATTCTTTTTTTTTAACTGTTTAAGTATTTAGCTGCAACTGCACAATAAACATTTAGAAACTGACATCAAAGCCTCTGTACCTGAAATTAACAATATTAATCCTCGGATCACAGGCATTAACCTTCATTAAGGGCTAAAACTACTTTATCTTTGAAGGAGCTCTCGAACTTCTCCATCGCTAATTTTTTGAGACTTCCTAAACAATTATGGAAGGTTCAGGTAAGGGATGGATTAAGAAAGCATATTCCTGAACAACTTTATTGCCAATTAAATGCTCTTGGATAATGCGCTCAATGACTTCAGGAGTTGCCTGACGATACCAAACACCATCAGGGTAGATCACTAAGATTGGTCCTTGGCAGCAAACTCGCAGACAGTTAGCTTTGGTGCGGAAGATAACCCCACTACTCTCTTTTGTTGGTTTGTCGAGTTTTAACTGTTTTAGGCGCTTTTTCAAGTATTCCCAAGCTTCAAGACTAACTTCCTTGGAGCAGCATTGCGCTAGTGTTGGACCAGCACAGATAAAAATATGCCGCTCAATTTGAGGCAATCCCAAAGTTTGCACACAAGCTGTCAAATCGTTATCTTCAGACGGACTAGGTAAAAGTGAGTCCGGTTGTGCTTCCACTTCGTAAATGGGTTGGCAGTTCGCTTCTTTCTGGTCAACTTCTATGCTTACAGAGGATTCTGTAACGGAGTCGATAGGCAGAGAAAATTCCCCCTTGTCTGCTTTACTTTGCTGCTCGTTGGTGTCAGGTGGAGCAGAACTAGACTGGGTTACTGGATTGTCAGTCATCGTTTTTCTTTAGGTTCACTAAGTAGTGTAAACTACGTTCCTGCTGTGAAGGTATATTGCGCTGATCTAGACGTAACAAGACAGCAAAACCAAATTTGCAGACGAATCGTCACTAGAGAGCAGAAACTGGTTTACTAGAGTACAAGAACAGAAAACAATTCAAAAATGCTGAATAGGATATTCAAAAAAACCGAAGCTAATAATTGTTACAGTCTTGAGCGCCAAAAAATTGATTATATATTCCATCTCTTACTAGGAAGAAGGGATGAACAATACTGCCAAGGTCTAGAAGTAAATCAATTGTCTGGAGTTAGCAGTAATTTTAACAAAGGATTTAGTGAGGAAGCGATCGCACTATTAACAGGGGGTAACTCCTATGTCTAAATCAACAAGCAATCCGCGCGTGATCTGCCTCGGGGAAATTTTGTTCGATCTGCTAGCCGATCAGCTAGGGCGATCGCTTGCAGAAGTTGAATCTTGGACACCCTACCCTGGCGGCGCACCAGCAAATGTTGCCTGTGCCTTAGTCAAACTCGGCACGAGTGCTGGCTTTGTTGGCTGTGTGGGTGAAGATGAACCAGGAGATAAATTAGTACAGTTGTTGCAATCAGTAGGTGTAGATACAACTGGAGTGCAGCGACATCCTACTTCGCCGACGCGACAAGTTTATGTTGTACGTTCTGCATCAGGCGATCGCTCTTTTGCTGGTTTTGGCAACAATGACACATCCCAATTTGCAGATACCCGCCTCCAAGCAAATTCTTTACCAATTGATTTATTTGCAGCAGCAGATTTCCTGGTTTTAGGTACGCTAGAAATGGCTTACCCTGATAGTGCCAACAGCGTCATCCGCGCCCTTGACCTCGCAGAGCAGTACGATGTCAAAATTGTTTTAGATGTTAACTGGCGACCTGTATTTTGGTCTAACCCTGACGCTGCACGCCAAACTATTCAAAACTTATTTAAGCGCATAGATTTTCTGAAACTCTCTGAAGAAGAAGCGCAGTGGCTGTTTGACACTACCGATCCAGGAGCAATTACTTACCGCCTAGATTCAGTAGAAGGAGTATTGGTAACACTTGGTGAAAAGGGTTGTGCTTACTGTCTGGGTGAAAACGAAGGCAAAGTCCCTAGTTTCCCAATTTCAGTTGTAGATACAACTGGAGCAGGTGATAGTTTTGTAGCTGGCTTTGTGCATCAGTTGTGTCAATTGGGTATTCATAGCCTTGCTGATCCCCAAATAGCTCAAGAAGTTGTTACCTATGCCAATGCAGCCGGAGCCTTAACTACTATGAAACCAGGAGCGATCGCCGCTCAACCCACCGCCGATGAAGTTGCAGCTTTTCTGCATTCCCAGCAAAATTCCTAACTCAACTTAGTTTTAATTGCTTGCACAATTACCTCTGGTGGTTGGGAAACATCTACGTAAATTGCCTCAAATGGCTCCTCTAGCGTGTCTAACTGACTTTGCAGGAGGTGTGGCGGCATATAGTGATTAGGGCGCGATCGCAGCCGCTCCTGAATTAGTTTCGCATCCCCCTGGAGGTAGATTATTCTTATACGTTTTTTGTCCTGTAAGAGGATCTGGCGATAAGCAGCTTTCAGAGCAGAACACGCCAGTACCACATTTCTATCCTCCTCCAACCACTGAGCGATTACTTTTTCTAGTCTTTGCAGCCAAGGCCTACGGTCTGCATCATCCAGGGGGATACCACGCCTCATCTTCTCGATATTGGCTGGTGGGTGTAAGGCATCAGCATCACAAAATTCCCAATTAAGCGATTTTGCTAGCATTTGACCAATGGTAGTTTTCCCAGAGCCAGAAACACCCATCACCAAAATAATCATGTGCAAGATCACGATTTTACTGACGTTTAGTATCCTCTAGAACTACTTGTATCAGAAGTAGTCGGATCGCTAGGTGCAGTTGTACCCTCAGAAGTTGTAGTAGGCTCACTAGGCACAACAAAGCTATTCGGCGTAGTTGTGCTAGCAGTAGGGGATTCGCTAGGCGCAGTTGAACTGTTGGCGGGTGGTAGAGAGCTATTGGGAACTCCGAAGCTATTGGGTGTAGTTGAGTTAGAAGTAGGGTCGCTAGGCGTGGTTGAATTATTGGCAGGTGGTAAAGACCCGTTAGGAACTCCAAAGCTATCCGGCGTACTGGAATTAGTAGGGGATTCGCTAGGCGCAGTTGAACTATTTGCGGGTAATCCGTTAGGAACTCTAAAGCTATCTGGCGTAGTGGTTGGACTGTTAGGAGTTGGTACGTTAGGAACAGCGAAGCTATCCGGCGTAGTTGAGTTAGTTGGGGATTCGCTAGGCGTGGTTGAACTGTTACGCTCTGGGAAAGAGCTGTTAGGAACCCCAAAGCTATCCGGCGTAGTTGAGTTAGTAGGGGATTCGCTAGGCATGGTTGAACTGTTGGCGGGTAATCCGTTAGGAACCCCAAAGCTATCGGGTGTAGTTGAGTTAGAAGTAGGTGATTCGCTGCGCGTGGTTGAACTATTGCGTGGCAAAGAATCTTGATTAATACTCGTGCTGCTGGGAATGCTGAACTCATTAGGCGTTATGACGGGAGCAGGCGTTAATGTGCTGCTGGGAGTAGTCACACTCGATCTAATTTTGCTTTCAGAAGCTGTAGCATCGCGCTCATCAGTTGTGCTGCTAGGAGTAGACGACTGATTGGCTGTATCTGTGCTACCAGCAGTTATGCCATCTTTAGGAATTCTGATAGTATCAGTGGCTGTGGTGCTACTGGTATTTAAACCGTTGAGTGTAGTTGTAGCAGAAGTTGTAGGTTCTTTGGGAATGGAAGTATCTGGGGCAATTGTCGGGCTACTCGTAGTTGCTTCCGGAATAACTGTTGTTTGTGCAGGGCTTTGAGTAGTATTAACGCGGTTTACATTCCGTTGGGAAAATCCTGGAACACTAAGCAAAGTTCCTATCCCGACAAGTAAACCTATAGCACTTAGTTTTTCAAACAAACTAAGATCCTTGATAACTTCTATGAGCTTGAAACTCATCTTTATTTTCCTCCCCTCACTAATGCATCAACGCTAAAAAGACTATTAGCTGTCTTCCTCTATTTGAGGGAGGAAGACAATTAGCTGTAGTTAGTCTTTTCGTAATTGATTAGGATCTGCGGCATTACCCTTGATCGGAAACATTGTATCAGTGCTTTGGAAATGACGAAGATTACTAGAAGAAACTCACGCCAGAAACTCACGCGGGTCAGTTACATATCCCGTAAGCGCTGAAGCAGCTGCTGTGTATGGCGAAGCTAAATAAATTTGTGCTGTTTTTTCACCCATACGACCAGGGAAATTACGGTTAGTAGTAGATACACACACTTCTGCTGTATTCATGCGTCCAAAGGTATCTTTAGGACCACCCAGGCAAGCCGCGCAGGATGGCGCAGCTGGTTCAATACAGCCAGATTGCAGGAAAATCTCTGATAGTGTTTGTCCTTGATATTTTTGGGTAAACAAATCTTCATAGACTTTTTGGGTAGCTGGTACTAGGTAAGTAGGAACCTTGACTTGATATCCTTTAAGAATTCGGGCGGCGTGGATAAAGTCTTCGGTTTTACCACCAGTGCAGGAACCAATATAAACGCGGTCAATTTTTACATCACGGCATTCACGCGCCAAAGCACGATTATCTGGAGAATGAGGCTTGGCAACTACTGGCTCTAGCTGCGAAACATCGTAGGTGCGATCGCTATAAAAAGAGGCATCAGCATCGGTGTAGACTGCTTCAAAAGGCTTATCAGTACGGGCGCGGACATAATCAAATGTTGTCTGATCCGCAGCAATTGTGCCATTTTTACCACCAGCCTCAATCGCCATGTTGCACAGCGTCATCCGCTCTTCCATTGTTAGCTGCTGGACAGTTTCGCCGCTAAACTCCATTGTGCGATAAGTTGCACCCGCAACAGAAATATCGCCAATAATTTGGAGAATTAGATCCTTCGCCAGCAAATAATCTGGCATTTCTCCGTTCAAGACAAAGCGCATTGTCGCCGGAACTTTAATCAGTAACTTGCCAGTTCCCATGATGAAGCCAGCATCTGTATTGCCAATTCCGGTGGCAAATTGACCAAAAGCGCCAGCATTACAAGTATGAGAATCTGTACCAAACAAAACTTCGCCAGGGCGGGTATGACCTTCTTGAGCTAAGGCAATGTGACAAACGCCTTTATAATCTGGGTTAGCTTTAAAGTCAGCGCGATCGCTAATGTCGTAAAAGTATTTAATCCCTTGCTCGTGGGCAAAGTCCCGTAAAATATCAACGTTGCGGTTAGCGCGTTCGTCGGCGGTGAAGATGTAGTGATCTGGAATTAAAACTATTTTCTCTGAATCCCAAACTTTGGCATCAGCACCAAACTCACGTTGAAAGACACCAATAGTACCAGGCCCACAAACATCATGAGTCATTAATACATCAACATTAACCCAAATATTTTCTCCTGGTTGGACAATCGAGCGTCCAGAAGCTTTAGCCAAGATTTTTTCAGTTAGAGTCATGCCCATAGCGATCGCGTTCCCTTCAATGCAGCTATAAAATCTATACTAATCGTTAAAATTAATAAACTAAAAACAGGTATCAAGAGCAGTAAACATCCTGGCTGTTATTTACTAAGTCAAAGCCTTCTGACGCTTTACCGCCGCGAACTCCGAGGCAAGAAAAAAAATATTTACATCATCAGTAAATCCTGAAAAATAAATATTGCCTTAGTGTCATAACTAGTTTACCCAGTATGTTTCTCTAAACTTTTAAAAACTCTGAGAACTATTAAAGACATCACAGCAGCAATTAGTCCCAGCTGCCATAAACCACAACCAGCAGCGACTCCCAAGGCAGATGCTACCCAAATCGCCGCAGCAGTGGTTAATCCGTGAACATCAGCTACCTTCATTCCCCCTCGTGATTCGCGTAATATTACCCCAGCACCGAGAAACCCGACACCAGATACAATGCCTTGAATTACACGGCTGAGTTCATTTTGACTGTCTGGAGCTGCTACAAGCTGGAGAGGTATGAGAACGAATAAAGCTGAACCAAAGCTCACTAACATATGAGTTCTTAAACCAGCTGGTTTGTGACTAAGTTGTCGCTCTAAGCCGATAATTGCCCCAACAACTAAGGATAGGCATAGGCGGAAAACAATGATTGACCAATCATTAGGGGAAACTAAATAATTATCTGACAATGCTTGTGAACTAACTCTGTACTATATAACCAGTCTAGTTGAGAAGTCTAGAAAGATACGCGATCGCCAAACTTTAGTAAGTAGCTCGTTAGCCAGGACTGGGGTTGGTAACTATACACTATAGTGTGAGTAAACGGACTATCAATGCCGAAATCCCTAGCGTTGCTGAAGGCGCAACAACTACGCCAAAGCTGCCGTTCCTAAGAAATAAAAATTATAACTTTTCGCACTCCAATTTTTATCCCACTGCTTCTTTAAGTGAAATTACAAGTGGTGGATAATAATGATACTTCTGTTGTTACTACTGTAGAGACCAGGGCGATTACTTGAGAACTAATGCTAGAAAGGCGATCGCTACATCCCAGGCAATAGTCGTGCTTAATAATACTGCAATGCCGGAGAAGAATTGAGTGGACATCTACTGGCTTGAGCAAATTCAACCCTCAGATTATCCGCTAGTAGGCAACACTCACTTGAGTAATCTCTTACAGCGTGGCTATCCCGTATTGCCCGGATTTGTAATTTCAGCTCAAGTCTGGCAGGAATTTATCAAGAATTTAAATAGCACAGAACCATTAATTTCTGATTTGCCTGATTCTGATTTAAATCTCGATGTAGACAATCCCTATCAACTCCAAAAGGTAGCTCAACGCCTGCGCCAAGAAATTACAACTGCAACACTACCGCCACATTACCTTGATAAACTTGCAACAGCAGTTGAAAATTGGCAGACACCAGCAATTATTTTTCGCCCTTCTCTAGTGCTGCCAAATACATCTGAAATAGTAGATGGACTGCTAGAAGCGCAAGTTAGTACCTGCTTTCGCCCTGCAATGGCACTTGCCTTAAAAAGAACTTGGAGTCAGTTGTTCCGAGCCAGAAGTTTGCTGTACTGGCAGCGATTGGGAATTAAGTTACCACAAATTAATTTAGCTATTTTAGTGCAACCTTTACCTGAAGCGATCACCTCTGGTTACGTTACTTACAACTCTACAAAATTAGAAATTCAAGCCACCTGGGGGCTAGGAATAGCGATCGCACGCGGGGAAGTGTTACCAGATTCTTACTTAATTGATCCAGAAACTGGGGCAGTAGCATCCCAATTGGGTAATAAAACAATTGCTTATAGTCTAGATTCTGTGGAAGGTACTAACCCCTGTTTGAGTGGGCTACAAAGTTATTTGCTTGATATCGAGCAGCAGCAACAATATGCCCTTGAAGACAAATACCTCCAACAACTAATAGGGCTAGCTAGGCAACTAAAAACTGAACTGCCAACTTTTACCCTGGAGTGGACTTTATCTCAATCAGATCCTCCTCAGTTGTACTTAACGCAAGTTACCACTGCGATCGCCCCATTACCTACCACCACCCCAAAAGAACTTCTAGCTAATCACACAATTGCTCCTCCAGAATTAATTCGCGGCAGGGGAGCAGTAGTAGGAGAAGTTGTAGCTCCAGCTTATGTAGTAACTAATTCTACTGGACTAGAAACCTTACCATCAGGAGTAATTTTAGTAGCATCGGCGATCGCACCCCAGTGGTTACCTTTACTGCAACAAGTCGTTGGCATTGTAACTGAACAAGGCGGTTTAACTTCCCATTGCGCGATTCTTGCTAGAGAATTAGGTATTCCCGCAGTCATAGGTGCAGCCAACGTTACTCAAATAATTCAAACAGGCGAATTAGTGCTATTAGATGGCGATCGCGGCGAAATTAATCGTCTCAGCAGAGATCCAAAAAAGCTGAGGCACACAGGCGTAGAGAAAATTATTTCCCCATCATCGTTTACTTATAATGTGCCAATTGCAACTCAATTACTGGTTAACCTCAGCCAGCCTAGCTTGATCGAGCGGGTAAAGAATTTGCCAATTGATGGTGTGGGATTATTACGTTCAGAATTGATGGCGCTGACTGTGCTAGAAGGGCAACACCCCAACAGATGGCTGATGGAACGCGAAGCTCAATTATTTGAACTTTGGCAAGATTATATTAGTCAATTTGCCCGTGCCTTTGCACCACGACCTGTTTTTTATCGTTCTTTAGATTGGCGATCGCCCGAATTTCCAGCTGATACTCCAGGTGCAGCCTACATTGAAGTTAATCCGATGTTAGGTCAACGTGGTACTTTCAAATATTTACAAAATGGGCAATTTTTTAAGTTGGAATTGGCAGCTTTGGCGGCTGTGCAGCAATCTGGCTATAGCAATATTCACTTACTTTTGCCTTTTGTTCGCACTGTCGAAGAATTTTCCTTTTGCCGCCGTTTAGTTGAGCAAGCAGGTTTAACTCAATTACCGCAATTTCAACTGTGGATTATGGCAGAAGTCCCCTCTATCTTGTTTTTACTGCCGGAATATGTCAAAGCCGGAGTCCAAGGCGTGTCAATTGGGACGAATGATCTAACGCAATTGTTGCTAGGAGTGGATCGAGACTCTTGTCACCTAGCAGCAGCATTTGATGAACGCCATCCGGCGGTAATGCAAGCGATCGCTCAAATTATTCAAATGGCAAGCAGCGCGAATATTCCTTGTTCAATTTGCGGACAAGCACCAGCTTTGTATCCTGAATTGATTGATTCTTTAGTACGCTGGGGAATCACGTCAATTTCGGTAGAAGTAGAGGCAGTTGAGCAAACATATCAGGCGATCGCCCGTGCAGAACAACGCTTAATTTTAGATGCCGCACGGCGGCTGCAACAGAGTTAATAAATAAAAGTAGACAATTCTCTATATCTAAATATTTAGCAATCTATGTTTTACGTTAAACCAAGGAAAGATGTTCTTACTTAAGACACAAGGGAATTAGGGAATTATTAGATATTACTTGTTTTCCACAGCCTCTCCAAACCTCAGGATACTTTCTTAGACTACAACTTGGTATTAAATGTAAAACTTTTTAGTTTGAGAGAAACTTTAACTCTAAAGTTGAGAGTAAACTTCTTGCATAAATCACTAAAAAAAAGGTGATAAGTAATTACAAGAGACTTATGAGTTTTAAGAAAAACTTTTAAGCTGATTCAGAATTTTCGGGGGAGGTAAGCTGTAATGGCACGGCAGATTAAATCATTCAGTCAGTTATTGATTGGTAGTCTTTTAGGTTTATCTTTAATCACCACACCAGGGCTGGCACAACAAAACCTCCTCACACGCGCGGAAATTTACAAGCTGGCGAATCAAGTTCAACTGCTGTTGAAGAACCAACCGCCGCGCCCAGCGAAAATATCAGATATACTGATTCCTCAAGATGCGTTGCGGACGGCAGCTCGTTCTAAGGTTGAATTACTATTCAATGAAGGAACTCTTGCTCGGATTGGCGCAAATGCCATGTTCCAATTTATTCCAGGTACACGCAGCTTTGAGCTGAGAAATGGTACTGTTTTAGTTATGTTTCGTCCTGGTAGTGGTGGTGGTAAAATTATCACGCCAGAGGCAATAGTAGTGGCACGGGGAACTTTAATGTGGGTGAGACATGACTCTGCTACTCAAACTACGCTAGCTGGAGCTTTGACTAGTAACCCACCTAGTCCAGTTATTGTATCAAACGCTAAGGGTGAGGGTACTGTGCAATTAAAAGCTGGTCAACGGGTATCTGTCGTTAATGGGAAAGTTGGGCTGGTTAAGGCTTTGAATTTGCAGACATTTCACCAAACTTGTGAATTAGCTGCTGGTTTAGGTCCTGGGGAAGAAAAATTAGTAGATCAAGAATCTCCTGAAGTTCAGGCGACACTTAAAGCAGTTCGGGCTGAGACTTTAGCAGCATTAACGAGTCAATTGAGATCGATGGGACTTGCGGCTGATACTGATGACTTTCGCCCGTGTCCGCCTCAGAAAGTGCTAGGAAATAAGATTAGTTTCAACTCTGTCCATGTTCGGTTGTAAGCATTATTTTTGAATTTATTAGATCATCGCAGATCTGCCGATCGCTTGCCTGAAGATTTGGATTGGTTTTCAGGTAGTCGTGCAGGCGATCGCACCCGCGTGTCAATAGCGCTTCTAAATTTAAATTCCACAGCAGAAATCCATCATTGACGCTGGCACTAATTAAACTACCACTAGGGCTGAAATTAACGCTGCGAATTGGATCTTGATGCCCGAATAGCGTTTTAAGTAAAGTGCCATCAGCTACGTTCCAAAGCTTGAGCGTGTTGTCTGCACTACCAGAAACTAGAATACCACTAGGGCTAAAACTCACACTTGTAACCCCATTAGTATGACCTGTAAGCGTTTGTAGCAAGTGACCGTCAACACTCCAAATCTTAATTGTATTGTCCCAACTAGCAGCAGCAATTTTACCATCAGCGCTGAAAGCTACCGAGGCGATCGCTGACTTATGATTGTCCAAGGTTCTTAGGAGAATGCCATTTAGCGTCCAGAGTTTCACAGTATTGTCATAACTACCAGAAGCGAGGATTTTGCCGTCAGCACTGAAAGCAACAGAAGTAACTCCATCTTGATGTCCAATCAGCGCTTTCAGTAACCTACCATCAACTACACTCCACAGCTTGATTGTCTTATCGGCACTGCCAGAGGCGATGATCTTATTATCTAGGCTGAAAGCAACAGAAGTGACTCCATCCCGATGTCCGGTAAGCGTTCTGATCAACCTACCATCAACTGCATTCCACAGCTTAATTGTCTTGTCTGCACTGCTAGAGGCAAGCATTTTGCCATCAGCACTGAAACTGAGATTGAAAACTGGGGCTTGATGTCCCTTGAGGATTTTAAATAATAACCCAGAGGTTATGCCATCTTTGCGCCACAGCTTTACAGTGCCATCCCAACCAGCAGTAGCAAACGTCTTGCCATTAGGGCTGAAGGAGACACTATAAACACTACTATCTTGCTGTTGCCTAGTGTCTGTATCCCACAATTTGATTGTCTTATCAGCACTAGCAGAAGCGATAAGCCCTTTGGGCATGGCTTCGCTTACCGCTTGCCCATCTGGACTAAAACTGATTTCTGAAACTTCAGCGCTATGCCCACGCAAAGTTGTGATTAAAGTACCATCGCTATGCCAAAGTTTCACAGTGTTGTCAGCGCCAGCAGAGGCAAGCTTACCATCAGGGCTGAAAGCAACAGAATTAACTTGAGCGTTATGACCATCAAGAATCTGCACAATTGAGGTTGAAATCTCAGTGAGTCTAACGGTTTGATCAGCACTAGCAGAAGCGATCATCTTACCATCGGGGCTAAACGCCACAGAAGTGACTCGATCTGAGTGTGTCGCGAAGGTTTTAAGCAGCTTTGCGTCTACTGTGCGCCAGAGTTTTACAGTTTTATCTTCCCCAGCAGAGGCAAGAAACTTACCATCAGGACTAAAAGCAACGCTATTTACCCAGCCGCTATGCCCTTGTAATGTTTTAAGTAAGGTTCCATTCACACTCCAGAGTTTGATAGTCTGGTCACGGCTAGCAGAGGCGATTAGTTCACCATTAGGACTGAAAGCAACACTATTAACCCAATCGCGATGTCCAACCAAAGTTTTTAATAGCCTACCGTCTACACTCCAAAGTTTAATAGTTTTGTCGGCACTGGTAGAGGCAAGCAAATTACCATCGGGGCTAAACTTCACCCTAGTGACGCGATCTTGATGTCCAGACAGGGTTTTGAGTAAAGTACCATCCAAGTTCCAAAGCTTTATGTCGTCACCAGCAGCAGCCAAGGTTTTACCATCAGGGCTGAAACTGACACTATTAAGATCGCTATATCCTTCTAAGCGATTGCGTTCTTGGGTAAGATAAACTGCTTGTTGCAGCGTAGTTACTGTTTTGATTTGAGTATCGGCTGGAACTGCTAACCAGTTTATCTGTCTTAGCTGTTGCCCTGCCTTGATGCTGGCTGTTAGTGCTTCAAGCTGCTGATTAGACAGTAAAAGCGCTTCAGACAAGGAATTTAGAGCAGCAATTTCGTTAATCTGGGCTTTTTGTCTTTGGAGGTAAGCCAACCCGGCAAAACTTACGGCAGCTAGTCCTAGTGTAGCGATCGCCGCCGCCGCAATTTGAGTTCGTCTCAGTCTTTTTTTAATCAGCAGTTGTTGTTGTTGTCTTTCCTCTAAACAAGCCTCAATAAATAATTGGACATCTTGGGATAACTCATCAGTGTAATTAATATAAATTTCTTCTGCTTGGGCTAGCCTGACTCCTTGTAATAAAAAATCAGCCTGCTGGTTGTGCTTCCACAGTTTTGCTGCCTGTTCAATTTGCCGTTGTAGCCGTAAACGGGTGCGATTTTCCTCTAGCCACCAACGCAGAGTTGACCAATGGCGAATCAGCACTTCATGCGCCACTTCTACAGTCACTTGCTGGGCGGATTCCTCTGGTTGTGGTGATGAGAATCCTCTACTCTGTCCCATAGCGCTTTCATCTGCTTCCAAGTTAATTACGACTAACTTGGCTGCGGTTAATGCTTGCAGCGTTCTTTCTACTAAGGCAGTAGGATATTTAGGAACTACTAGCTGAGATTTCAACGCCCGTCTTCGCGTATCTTCTGTGCCTTCCCCCAATTGCGTTAACGCTAAAAAAATCCACCTCGCACAAGCCTGAGCTTCCGCATCTAAGCCGTCGTAAACAGCTTGACATGAGCGCTCTAAGGCTCCTTTAAAGCCCCCAATTTGCTGCTGATATACCTGCAACGTCAATTCACCCGGACAGTGGTGCTGCCACAACTGCTCTAAAACAAATTCCAGCAGAGGTAAATCTCCGGCGGCGTGGCTAAGTTCTTGTAAAAGTACCTCAACTAATTCTGGCTCCACCTTCAGCCCTACTTTCTCGGCTGGCTTGACAATTACTTGGCGATAGTCTTCCTCGCTTAAGTGGGGTGGAACTAAAAGATTTGACTGCTGTAAAGCCAAGGCGAGTGCAGGTACTTCTAGACAAGAGGCAATAAAGTCTGCTCGTAAAGTAATCGCTAATTTAAATCGGTCTGGAGCGTGTTGAACTGCCCCCAAGACAATTTCTAAAAAGCGTTGGCGCTCTTCTGCTGCCGCTAGAGTAAATAATTCCTCAAATTGATCGACAACCAATACAACCATTGGCTCGTGTCGGGCGCGTAACCAACGTACAAATCCTTCTACTCCCTGATACAACATCCCCTCTAGTTGCAGTTGCTGGTAGGTTTTTTCCCGCTCTGTGCCTGTATCTACTAAACGCCAAGCCAAAGCCTCAATTGGGTTTGCCCCTGGACGAAAACTTTTAATCCACCACTGCTCACTTCCGGGTAGCTGCTTGCCTTGCCGCAACAAAGGTATTAATCCAGCATGGACAACCGAAGACTTACCACTTCCAGACGCTCCTACCACTGCCAGAAATGCTTGTTGACTTAGCTCATAAAGCAGTTTCTGTGTCAAACTTTCCCGCCCATAGAAGTACGGGGCATCTTCTTCTCCAAATGCTCTTAACCCCATGTAAGGACATAGCCCTAAATCAAATTGAGCTGATTTATCTATGCCTAAAGAGCCAAGTTTTCCCGGGATAACTTCAATTACACCCTGTACTGCTGATAGCCAAATATCAGGAATAATGCCCGTCCCTGCTAGCTCTACCTGTAATTGAGCAATCCACCCCGCCACTGTTAACCCGACTTGTCCATCTGCTGTTTCCAGCGTTTTTAGTAGCGCTTGAGCAAAAACTTCTGGCTCTTCTGAAGTTGCAGCAGCTGCGATTAAGCATTGTCCTTGCTCAAGTCCAAGCTGCAAATCTTCTACCCATTCAGAGAGTAAATTAGCTCCCGGACAATCCAGCACGATTATTTGTTGAGCTTGGGAGTGGCGTAACGTTTTCCTTAACCAAGAACGACTAAGACGTAAATCATCACCTAAAACTAACCAAGCTCCTGACTCTGTCTCTTCAATCCGCCCCCTAAGATACAGTAATACAGTTTCTTTTTCTGCTGTACCTTTAAATGCTTTTTTAGAGTGCCAACCCAGGAATTCTTGAATAGCTTCCCGTACTTCCAACCATCCTTTTCCAGGTCGAGGAAAATATTCTAGTTCAAAACCTCCAGCTTGGCGCAGCACTTTACTTAAAGCTATTGTCTTGCTGCTTGATAGTCTATCTACAACTAGCGCTTGTCGGGGATACCGAGAACTGACATTATCTGGTTTTAAGCCTAAAATCAGTTCCCCTACTCCTTCGACAATCCGTTTAGGAGTTTGCAACTCATACTCAGAATAGAGATTAGTTTCACCTCTAGTCTGCTTTTGCTGATTGATCAGACGCAGCTGCTGATTTGTCTTATCGATGTATTGCAGAGTCTGGTGATAAACGTATTTATAAAGCCCATCGGCATCAATCACGCCTTGCGCGTCGGCAGCTTCCCCCCGCAGTCCCCGCATTAGGTAGTAAGTAAATACTCCGTGTCCTAGTTCTGGAAACTCCCACGATTGTTGTGCTTGATCGCAGGACAATAAGGCATAAAATCCTTTGCTCTGAGCGGCGCGTTGCCGCAATACTTCTACAAGTTGGAGTGTGGGGTTAAGTAGGGCGGCTTCTCCTCTTGCCCCTTTGAGTGTCATGCCACCACTATGACAAGCATCTAGCCAAATGATCTGCTGGTGGGCGGAACTATTGCCTAACATTTGCAACAATTCCGGCAACCCTAAACCTGTAGTAATCAGGTTGTCTTTCTGGGTATCTGCTAGACACAATACAGCCTGCTGAGTGTTAGGCTCTAATACTCCATGTCCAGAAAAATAAAACAGGATAGTATCTTGGAGTTTTGCTTCTAAGACAATTTGCTTCAAACTAGTCCGAACTGTCTCTAGCTGGGCAACTTGTGTGGCAAAGTCGTGATGAATAATTACTTCCTTATTCGGAAATCCCGCAGTTGCTTCTGCCAAAGCTTCTGCCAACCCTTGACAATCTAAAGCTGAATAGCGCAAAGCAGGCATTTGATACTGATATTTATTTACTCCTATAAGCAGCAGCCAAAGTTTAGCTTCACCTGTTTTCAGGGCATGAGTAGCGCGGCTGGTATTAACAGAGACTGGAGACATCTTTCTAAGTTAAAAGTGAAAGAAACAATAAAAAATTCTGTTTATATACGGCAGACGCAATTCAGAAGTGAATGTATTAAGCCAAACTTTTATCTTATGTGCTTGAACTTATGCAAAATGTCTGCAACCGTAGCTAAGAAAGTAGGATGTTCCTACTCAAGCTCCGAGGGAATTATTGGATATTACTTGTCTTCCACAGCCTCTCTAAGACTTCTATATTCTGGCGTAGAACAGTAACGCGATTAGTCCGATAGCGTTTATACAAAAATAGCCCTAAGCCACTACTACAAACAATAATAAAAAAAATAAGTCTATCAACGGTGTTTGTAGTTTGATATTGGTTAATCTGGTCAACTGACCTTTGCTGATCAGGATTTGGCGCTGGCACAACAGTAACAAGTGCAGATTTGCTGCTCTGTGTTGCTTTAGTCTTCTGTAGAGCATCTTGATTAGGCTCCTTACTTGTTTCAACGTTACACCGCAAATACTCAGGCTCTCTTACACAAATTAAATGCTGTACTTCTTCTACATTCATCTGATGTTGAGGCTGACCAAATGCCTTTTCAGTTGGAGCAAGCGATACCGCAGCAACTAAGGAGATTAGAAAACTAAAGAGTTTGAAGTTCATGAATGTTTTTATTCCTTTGTCGTAGAGTTTAGCAAAAGTGTTTTTTAGCCCTCAAGCGAGTTAGTACGTCTACTTTTGTTATGTGCTTGGGAGTAGCAGTTAATTCGTAGGGAATTGTCAAATTAGTTATTGAGGAAGTAATGCGATCGCCCTAAGTATCGGCAGTTGTATTAGCGTTAGCCTAGTCCGGACATCGCGATCGCAAATCAGCAATAGAGCGCGACATCTTCACCACATTGATCTGCAAGATAAGATAGAGCCTTGAAGCGCAGACTAACTATTTGCTCGTAGAGCGGATTTAGCTTGCACAGAGGCGGAATATGAATGACAATGTGGCTAAACTTAATATGCCGCTCAAAAGGACACTGGGCTGGGATTAGCTTGCAAAGTAACCGCGCAACTTTAGGATCGTGAATTTCTATAGCTTCAAGCCACTGGCGCACTGGATGCAGTAGACCGCTACCGTAATTAATTTTGATTAAGCTGGTCATAAAATTACCTCACACTTGTCAATTTCAAAGTTGTTAATCGTTAAAATTTACATCTCTATTTATTTATCGGGTTGTTACTAGGTTTTTATGCACAGGACTTACGCAAAAACCCTTTCAAACTCTTATTCCTTTGTGTACTTTGTGTTCTTTGCGGTTCGTTTTTCCGTTACTGGTGCGTAAGTCCTAATGCAGTTTTCTGGAAGTGTGATTTAAGGCAAATTAGGAATTTGAGCAAGCTTGAGTATAGCGATCGCCTGTTGTAGTAAAGTTGGGTCAAGCGGATCTTGTGATACATTCGTTCAGGCTAGCTTTTTCTTATGTACTCAACATGAGTAGTTGATTCATGCGCCCCCGTCAAACCATTATTGAGAGCTATTCGACTTTCGTGCAGTTTGACGCAGATCGTTTCCAACGTTGGGCGATTGATCCTAAACTGCGTCGCAGTATGCAAAGTTGCCTAGCTGCATTTGAGCCGCAAACAGAGGAATTTTGGGCGCTCTACTGGTACAAAACTTGGCAAAATCAGGATCTGAATAATCTTGCTAGTGAGCATCTAGCGGCTTACTTGCAAGAAGCCTGCTATTGGGCGGCTCAAAAAACGACCGCTAGCCTTGCCAGTATGCAGTACACGATATCTGATTGTTTTCAGATAGCGATCGCGCGGTTTGAGCTAGTTTTAAAAAACTTTAACCCCAATCAAGGCTTTGGACTAAAAAGCTACGCCAGTGCAACTTTTAGCTCTTCAATTAAAGAAATTTTGCGCCAGCGCCACGAAGCTGATATTTGCACTGATTGGGCTTTGTTAAGGAAAACAAGTCAAAAGCGGCTAATAGAGTCTCTACAAAATGCAGGTTTATCATTAAAAATAACTAATTACGTTTTAGCTTGGAACTGCTTTAAGACAATTTATGTACCAATTCAAGCTAGTAGAACTAGTAGGCTCCCGAAGCCTGATCGTGCCACTTGGGAGGCGATCGCTAAACTCTACAATACGCAACGCACCAATTCCCTACCTTCACCTCAATCAGAATCTAGCGCCGAAGACCTAGAAAAGTGGCTGAGTGCTTGTGCTAAAGCAGTCCGATCTTATCTCTACCCCACACTTACTTCAATCAATACGCCCAAGCCAGAGCAATCTGGAGAGTTACTGGATGATTTGCCAGACTTGCAAGAATCTTTACTGACTGAAATTATTGCTGCTGAAGAAGAACAAGATAGACGCATTCAACAAACTCAAATTAACACTGTGCTAGCAGCAGCTGTGGCTAAACTTGAACCACAAGCCCAAAAATTGCTCCAGATGTACTACGGTGAATCGCTTACCCAACAACAAATGGCGCATCAGCTGCAGTTGAAGCAGTACACAGTTTCACGGCAACTCACCCGCTCTAGAGAATCCTTGTTACTGGCGATCGCTCACTGGAGCCAGGATTTAATGCATATTTCCCTCAATTCAGACCTACTTAAAAATATCAATACAGTTCTCGAAGAGTGGCTGCAAAACTACTACAGCCAACCTCATCTGCCATATTTCCTGGAACAGCGATCATGATTGACTCAGCTGCATTTATATTTGCCGATCCAAAACAGGTGTGGTTGGAATCTCCACTCACTCAAACTCAGGAGGATCAATTTTCCACACCAAGTAGTCGTTGGAACGGAATTCTCAACTCAATTTGTCTCAATACTGTTTTGCCTTTGCTAAGAGCAGAATATGCACCGCAAGCTAGGGTTTGGTCTATGGCTACTTTACCTAGTTTTTGGGAAATAGTTAATGGTACAGCGATTGACATTGGTATAACTCGACTGGTGCTGATTCCCAGCGAGACAATTGATATAAGTGAATTGCGAGTACCACAAGAATGGGTGGATATTCCTAGTTGGGCGGCTGATTACTACCTAGCGGTGCAAGTTAATTCTGACGAAGGATGGGTAAGAATTTGGGGTTATACCACTCATCAGCAACTAAAGACGAGTGGACATTATGATCCGAGCGATCGCACTTACTCTTTAGATGCAGAAGATTTGATTTTGGATCTCAATGTCCTCTGGGTAGCGCGTCAACTCTGCCCTCAAGAACCGACTCGTGGAGTTATTACACCGCTTCCGGCTTTACCACTAGCACAAGCAGAAAACTTACTCCAGCGTTTAGGAGATCCTGCTCTTTCTACACCTCGCTTGGAAGTGCCTTTTGAGCTTTGGGGAGCGTTGCTGGAGCATGGAGGCTGGAGACAACGTTTATACGAACGCCGTCAAGGACTACCAGAGCAGTGGTCAATTTTGCAGTGGCTACAAGCTGGAATTTCTAATTTTGCTCAACAAATTGGTTGGCAACAAATACAGTTTCAACCTAATCTTGTGGGAGCGCGGGGTGTAGAACAGCCAACGACAGTACCAGTCCTATCTCGTCAATTAATAATTGCAGGTCAAGCATATCAATTGCAGGTGCTGCCGCAGGGCAATCCAGAAGAACAGATTTGGCGCTTTCAGCTTTTGAGTTCACTGGGCGCTCCCATCCCTAATGGATTTAAATTAAGACTGCTTACGGAAGACTTACAAACATTTGCCAACAACGAAGACACTGCTACAACTGCTGTAGACAGACTTTATATTGAAGTGGCTCTGGAACCAGGGGAAGGATTGGTATGGGAGATCGAGCCTGTTCCAGAAAACTACAATCAAGAAATCTTACGGTTTTGAACTTGCGGTGCAATACAGCAGGTTTATTGAGCTAAGAATAATTAGGTTGGGATAATCATTTACGGACTTACACAAGAATTGCCTAACTTTGTTTATTATCGTAGACGCTTTGCGGCTTGCCGCAGGCTACCGCCTTCACGTAGTCTAGCGACAGCGTTTAGATATCAAAGCGCTCGCATTGAACATAAGCCCGTTAGAAAGCTCCTGTATTCTTAGAGTGTGCCTAAGTTCTAATAATTGAAATTATTGCTGAAAAATGAGCGATTACTTTCTCTAATTCTGAGGTAAAAATATAAGTTGCATTAACATCCAGTTATTCTATGCCTTCTCTTGAAATTTCCTCCACAAGTGCCGCTCAAGATTTACCCACAATTGGTGTGGCAGTAGTAGGAACTGGATTTGGTCAGAAAGTACACATTCCCGGATTTCAGGCTCACCCCCGAACCCAGATAGTTGCTGTTTATCACCGAGACTTAAACAAGGCAAAAGAAATTGCCCAAGCTCATAATATTCCTCACGCTAGCAATACAATCGCTGACATCGTTGCTTTACCAGAAGTTGCAGCAGTCAGCATTTCCACACCGCCGTTTCTACACTACGAGATGGCAAAAACAGTCCTCCAAGCCAGAAAGCATTTATTACTAGAAAAACCAACAGCTCTTAACGCTACTGAAGCACAGGAATTGCACCAAATAGCTTTAGCTCATAAAGTCGTCACCGCCTTAGATTTTGAATTTCGCTTTGTTCCGGCGTGGCAATTATTCGCAGAAATGCTATCTCAGGGATATGTCGGGCAGAAGCGCTTAATTAAAATTGATTGGCTAGTTTCAAGTCGTGCTGATGCTTCCCGACCTTGGAACTGGTACTCTCGTAAAGACCAAGGTGGCGGCGCATTAGGAGCGTTGGGTTCCCATACTTTTGATTATATTAGCTGGCTATTTGGTTCCATACGGCGCTTGTCTGCTCATCTGAGTACCGCTATACCTTTACGACCTGATTCCGTTACTGGGGAATTAAAGCCTGTAGATGCAGATGATACTTGTATGTTGATCCTAGAACTAGCAGATGGTACACCTTGCCAAGTTTGCATCAGTGCTTGTACTACTCAAGGACGTGGGCATTGGGTAGAAGTTTACGGCGATCGCGGTACTTTAGTTTTGGGTAGTGATAATCAAAAAGATTATGTGCATGGATTTAGGCTGTGGGCAAGTCAAAATGGGCAACCCCTAGCTTCTGTGCAAATCCCCCCGCGTCTTACTTTTCCGCAGACTTATACTGATGGACGCATCGCACCGTTTATTCGTGTCATAGATCAGTGGGTGCAAGGAATTGACCGAGGTGAAGCAATAGCACCTTCATTGCAAGAAGGCGTTTACTCTCAACTGTTGATGGACTTAACTCATCAATCTCATTCAACAAGCTGCTGGGTAGATTTACCTGCCTTGTCAGACCTTGCTAGTTGATCTTAGAAAATACCTCAAAACGCAGCTGAGGTAGAAATCAAAACTTACACAAAATTTCTCCAGCTATTGTTAAAGGGGACTGGGGATTGGGGACTGGGTACTGGGTGTTGGGAGGAATTGAGGACGGGGTTTTATTGAGCGCCCTATTCCTGGGATCTTGTACTCTTGTACTGGGATTATTCAAGAGTACAAAATCCTGGGCGCGACCCATATGAAGCGATCTAAGGGTTGTGTATAGACGGGGAGAGAAGAATTTATCGAATTATCTATTAACTCAAGTAGAGTAACGAGATTGCTCTGAAAGTAGAAAAACTAACGTACTTTCTCATAGTAAGGGCAAGGCGGAGAGATGTTCTCTTTATATACTCCTACGTAGAGCTTTTTCAGAATAATCCGCAGATATTTTAAACTTTGTAGCTACTCAATACAATTTGCTGCCATATGCATAGATAATTTTCGATTCTGAAGAAAGAAATTTAAAGAATTGTTTATAACATAACCAAAAGTTAGATTATTTGATTCTTAAGCATGGCTGTTCAAGTAAGCCTTTAGGTTTTTGTAATTATTTCATAGGGCTGATAGATCAGCAAAGCTTATGATGGTAATTTGTATTTAGTAATAAATCTTTAAATAAAGGTAAAAATAAACATTTTAGTTGATGAAACTAGATTTAATTGCTTTAGTCATTTGCTGGATTAATTACGATTTATTCAAAAATAATTTTTTAAAGAAACTGAATTAAAAGGAAGCGACAACGAAATTAATTACCATTCCTTAGCAGCTAAACTTTTCTACCTCCCTATTTTATTCATACGCAAAGAGCAAAAATTATGAGTATTCTACATCGATTCATAGCACAACAAACCGAAACACATCAGCTGTTATTCCATGAGTGCGATCTATGCTTGAATAATGGCACATTGACAATTTCTTGCAACAAACAGAGTGATGCTGAAGCAGTTAAGGAAGCTATCCCCTTACTAGCTGAAGAGCTAAAATCAATAGCTGAAAATATAGTAATTCGCTTGCAACAGTGTATGGTATATCGGTGTACTGTAAACGTAGCCTTAAAAAAATATTCTGTGAGGCTAGCAGCACTATATGAGCAACTGAGGCAAATAGGTATATTGTCTAAGTAAGCTAAAGTGCAGTTGATTGTAAAAAATTAGTTTTCTGAGGTTTGTTTAAAAACAAATTACACTTTTGGCAAAAGTTAAAGAGTTATAAATATTATCCTCAGTTCAGGGCAGTGAAGTAAAAAGTATAAAAGGTGTTGTTCTGCCCTTCCAGCAAAGTTGTGGGATAAAATCTTCTCCTTCACAACTTTGCAAAATACTAGCAGTAAATATCAAACTGTCTCTGAACTCTAAGAAATCTCAAGACAGGTATTAGCGCTTATCGGCTTTGAGAAGCTGTTAGTTTTGAGTGTACCTGTTTGTAGAAGCTAAGAACTTTTTGGGTATAAGCAGCTGTTGTACCGCTCTGGCATCCTGTAGCATTGCCAGTCATCCACCAACAAGCAGCACGACTTACAGCAATAGTTTCATTGTTGTTACGGTACTGCTTCTGCAATTCACGCTTCATAATACAACTCACAATAGTCCGTGTTGTTGCTGGGCTTGTTTCCAGTTGCGTTGGTGTTAGTTCGCGTCCAATACATTGTTTAGACCATCTAGGGATAATGCCTGGTGTGATTTGCCAGTCAGTGTATAGTCCATCATTCTTGATACCAGTTTTTGGTGCAGCTAGCCGCAGCGCCTCTACTAGAGATTCTACTTGGGTTTTACTAACCTGTTGTGCTGCAACTGGCACTACCCACAGCCCTAAACTCGCAATTAGTCCCCCAATTAATAACTGCCGCATAGTTTGTTTTCTCCTCACTCTGTTATTCATTTGCTGTTATGGGAATCCTTAATAAGCTAAAGATTTTACCCAGTCATACTTAAATAGCGCCTTTGGTCACTTAGCTGTTATAGGCAGAAATGCAAAAGCTGATCTTCCTTCTGGGCGAAGATTTTAGCTTTTGGTTGTTCCTAAAATGCTCGTAGAAGATTATACCAAATTGTAAATATTTGTTAAAGATAGCACTTGAATAATTACTCAGTACGACGTAGCTTTTAAGAACTCACCAATAAACTCAAAAATAGAAAAATTCAAAGCAGGAAAGGAAGTAACAAATGCGGAATGATGGGAACAGTGTTGATGACTTGCCTGTTTCGGGTGCGGGAGATGCATATAGGCATAGAAAAGGGCAGTTTACTGCCCAATTGCTCCAAATAGTATCAAAGTTGTCAAGAAGAATGAAACGCAGCCTGACAATTGTCACGCTCGTTACAGCTACTATTCTGGCAGGGCATACTGTGTCAGCACAGATAGCTACAGTGCCAGCACCTCCTTCACTGAAAACGGTGACGGTTCCAGAACCCGATAACCTGGGGGAATTTGTTAAAGACAAAGTAGCAGCGATCGCTCTGGGAAAGTCACTTTTCTGGGATATGCAAATCGGTAGCGACGGCATTCAATCGTGTGCTAGTTGTCACTTCCATGCTGGTGCAGATAACAGAGCCAAAAATCAGCTCAATCCGGGACTATTACAGGTAAATGCGGACGGTACTTCTAACCCGGATAAAGTTATTAATACAGGTGGGTTGAACTACACCTTACAGCAGACAGATTTCCCATTCCATAAGCTAACAGACCCAAATATTCGGGAATCGGCTGTGATCGCCGACAGCAACGATATCGCCTCCTCCCAAGGAACCTTCAACGCTCAGTTTGTTGATGTCATTCCTGGTCGTGCTGATGACAAGGTAATTTTTCAACCGGATTCAATCTTTAACATCAGCGGTACGAACGTCCGGCGAGTACAGTCCCGTAACACACCAACAGTAATTAATGCCGTCTTCAACTTCCGCAACTTCTGGGACGGAAAAGCTCAAAACGATTTCAATGGCGTAAATCCTTTTGGCTCAAGAGATCCTAATGCCAAAGTTATCAAGGCAACAAAGTCTAATAGGCTAGAAGAAGTAAAAATTAGCCTCAAGAATTCCAGCCTAGCTTCTCAGGCAGTAGGACCACCGTTGAGCGATTTTGAGGTTTCTGCTACTGGTCGCACATTTGAGGAAATCGGGCAGAAGTTCCGCAAAGGTAAGAAAAACAAGCTTCCTAGAGAACTTGGTAAAAAACTAAGATCCCTTAGACCGCTTGGTAAGCAAATTGTAGATCCTGAAGACAGTGTTCTGGGTGCGTATAGTAGAAGTCCTCAACCAGGTCTTACGCCAAGAACCTACGAAAGGATGATCAAAGATGCCTTCCAATCAGAGTGGTGGAAGTCTAATCAGATCATTAGGGTAGATGATCAGGGTAAACGCACCTTCATCAAAAATCCAAAAAAAGGCTCCCTTGCTACCAACGAATACACCGTAATGGAGTACAACTTTCCACTCTTTTTTGGGCTAGCAATTCAAATGTACGAAGCAACATTAGTAGCTAACGATACACCATATGACCAATTTCAAGAAGGGAATACCAGCGCTCTAACTACCCAACAGCAGCAAGGTTTAGCAATCTTCCTTGGTCAAGACCAGACACAAGGCGGCGGTAGATGCATTAACTGCCACAGTGGAACAGAATTCACCGACGCTTCTGTTAGCAAAGTCTCTAGCCAACCCCTCAGAAGACGCGAGGGAAATATTATTGATAGGGGCTTTAACAACATAGGTGTGAGACCTACATTTGAAGACCTTGGTGTGGGTAGTGTCGACCCGTTTGGTAATCCTCTCTCACAGGCACGCCTAGCTAAACAGGGACGCTTTAATGACCCGACTCTCCCACTAAAGCCCGACGATATATTGGGAGCTGACGGAGGCTTTAAAACGCCAGGACTGAGGAATGTGGAACTAACCGCACCATATTTCCACAATGGGGGGCAGTTAACTTTAAGACAAGTAATTGACTTCTACACGCGGGGTGGAGACTTTCATCCAATTCTGGGTCGTGATGGTGTAATACAGCCTGTATCAATCCTTACTTTAGGTAAAGATGCTCAAGAGGTAGAAGTAGCTAAAGAAGCGCTAGTTGCTTTTCTAAAATCACTTACCGATGAGCGAGTCCGCTATCATCGAGCGCCTTTCGACCACCCGCAGCTATTCGTCACAAACGGGCATCCAGTAGACCAAACATCTGCTACTAACGACGGCTATGGCAAAGCTATAGATACATTAGTAGAGATTCCTGCTGTCGGTCGCAACGGTCTTAGCACTCCTCTCCCCAACTTCCTCGAACCTCCTGTGCAATAAGGGTTAAATTCCTTAAGCGATTCTAATCACCCTCAAAGTAGCATAAGTTCAGAAAGAACATCCTACTAAGGTTATCTTGCATCCAAAGGCAAAGTAATCTTTATCTAGTACAAAACAAATCAAAAGCCCGGATGTCCGGGCTTTTTTAATAGTTGATACCAAAATTTAATGAATCACTAAACTTCTTACATAAATCTGTTTTTGCTAGGTAACGCTAATTAATTTGTTTTGCTTCAATTAGGAAGAATGAGCTTTTTAAATAGTTGATATAGGGTAGTAGATATAGTGATTACTCTAAATTTCAACAACGTTGATAGCGCATTCCTGGTAGCTGAGATACTAGTCCCATAAGTTCTAATTGCAATAAAGCACTAGAAACCGCTCCTGCTGAATAGCCAGTTTGTTGCACAATCAAGTCGAAGGGCATAGAATCTAAGGCGATCGCATCTAACACCTGCTTAAGCTCTGGCTCTAATGGCAAAGATAACTGGGGTGACTGTACCGAATCCAGTTGCGGCATTGCTCCTAGCATTTCTAACAAATGACCTTCACTTAAAATAACCTGCGCTCCAGTGCTTAGTAACCCTAAACAACCGAGCGATCGCGCATTATCAAGTGAACCAGGCAAAACATAAACATCTCGACAAAAATCATTGGCAAACCGCGCTGTAATTAAAGCACCGGATTTTGTTGGCGCTTCCATTACTAATACTGCACGGCTAATTCCGGCAATAATCCGGTTACGACGCGGAAAGTGAGCGCGATCTGGTTGTGTTCCTGCTGGATATTCGCTCAAAACTAACCCTTGATGGAGAATCTGCTCGTACAAGCTGCGATTACGCGGCGGATAAACTACATCTACGCCAGTACCTAAAACCGCGATCGTGCGTCCACCAGCTTCTAAACAGCCGCGATGAGCTTCGGTATCAATTCCCTCTGCCAAGCCAGAAACAACTGTAAATCCATTTTGTGCCAAAGCTGTACTAATTTTACGAGTCCACCGCTTGCCATAATCTGAAGGATCACGAGTACCAACAATCCCAACAAGGAATCTTACTCCCAGATTTTCTTGCAGTTGCACTTCGCCATGATGATACAAAACTGGCGGTGGACTAGGAGTTTCTAATAATAAGCGCGGATATTCTGTATCTGCTGGTGTCCAGAAGTTCGGATTTTGCTGCTGATGTTGCTGGAGGAGTTGTTGAGGGTTGAGACGCGATCGCTGTGCTGTCACTGTTTCAATTGTTTGATATCCAAATCCTTCCACTTCTCTTAGCTGCGCTGGTTCAGCTTCCCAAGCCGCCGCCAATGTGCCAAAGTGTTGTTGCAGCCGACTGAGCAAAACTGGACCAATTGAGGTAATTTGTGACCATGCAAGCCAAAAAGCACGTTCTTCTACCAATTGCCTCTCCTTGTTATTATTGGCTTTTGTATAGTATTTAGAGCTATATTCCTGTTGAACTTATAAAACGTGCATAAATATAAGCGATAGTTTCAGAAATCACAGAGCGCACACCTTCACTAGAAGTCCACCATTGATTTGGATCATATTCTAGGGTTTTTGCGGCGATCGCACCTACTTTAATTTTTGGTGCAAGAACCTGTTTAAATAGTAGCCAACTCCTACGAGTATGCACATCCAAAGTAAAAAGATTAATTGATTCTATTTTAAAACTAGAGTTCAATAGCCACTGACGAAATGCTACGGCAGATGCATAAGTCCGATCTTTAATAACATCAGGTGCGGGAACAGCTGTCAGTTTTTCTTGTTCCAAACCGAGTGCGTTTAAAGTAGCTGCTGAAAGTTGAGCAAAAGTTTTGTATTGAGCTAAATAGTAACCAGTTGGTAATGGAACACCTGTAGTAACTACTTTTTTGTATGACCCGTTTTCAAACTCAGTAAGAGCATCTTTTAAGGCATAGTCTGGCAACCATCCTTCAACAACTAATACATCAGCCTTAATAGGAGAATTCACAGCAAGAAATGGATGTATATGAGTAACTGTGAAAATTATCGAACCCACAATACACAAAACAGCAACTCCCCACCCCTGAGTCGTAAGCGTCCACTTTTCTTGACGCTGTATTAACCTAAGTTTTTGTGTTTTTTTGTTTTGGTGATATGGAGGCATTAAGCTGTTATTTAGTTTGAGAGTATCAATTCTCTATAAGTTTGTCTGATAAATACCGTTTAACTGAATTTGTATAATAAATTTCCAACAGAACTACAAGCTATATTTTTTAGCTGTTTCCTCTAAAAGAGAAAGGATTTTAATATCTTCTTCTTTTGAGCGTTTTCTACTCTTTTCTGCTGCACGTTTACGAGCCATATATAAAGCAGTAAGCTGCATCCAACCTGGAATAGTCGGATCAGCCCCTGCATTCACCAGAAGCTCGATCATTTCATAACTTCCTAGTTCAGCAGCCTCTCTAAGTGCAGTATTGCCAATTCTGGGTTCATCAAATGCATTTACATCTGCACCTGCCTCAATGAGCATACGAGCAATCTCAAGATGTCCTTTTTCTACAGCCCACATTAATGGTGTTCGGGAAACATAATCAAATTTGTTTAATGCGCTTTTCCCACCAGCACTTAAAAGAAGCTTTACTATTTCTTGGTTTCCATGATCAGCAGCAACATGAAGTGACGTATACCCATCTTTAGGTTGCTCTGCCTCTACGGTTGCCCCTACATTTATAAGTAATCGCACTAACTCATTTTCATCTTTCACAGTAGCCCAATACAGCGCAGTATTACCTTCTGCTGTTCGCGCGTTTGGGTTTGCTCCAGATCCAAGTAAGAGATTAATAATCTCAATATTTGTACTCTGTTTCTGGGGTGCAAGCACAGTAGCAGACAGGATATCGTAATTACCCACTCTTGCGTGTATGTCTGCGCCTTGAGAAATGAATTCTCGCACTAATTCAATATCATCTGTTTCTACCGCCTCAAACAGTAGTTCAGTCCAGTTCATAATGCTTTATCAGACTCATTTACCTTCCGGCGGATAGCTTCTTCCATAATCTTTATGCCCTCCTCATTTAACGGTGGCGGGTATTTTTTTGCATCGGGGTTGCGGCGACTAACAAATAATTCTTGAATAGCTTCATCATCATGAGTAGCCACTATATAGGCTCTAAGCTCGGCACGGGACATTTCTTTAAAGTTCGGTTTCGTCATCAATAAACTCCCACAGTCCATTGCGATAAATGACAATCTCAATATTTTCGTTAATCCCAGCTAAAACAAATATTTCTCCGGTTTTTTCATCAAAACGAAATACTTGAATGGGTTGTAAGCAATTGGAAAGCATCTGACACACTCGCAAGCAGGCAAAAGCTTGTTCTATTGTTGGCTGCATTAGAGATTTTTTGCTTGCAATAGTACCCAGTAATAACTAAGATTCAACCTGAATGCTGTTCCTTTAAATAAGTAAAAACAGACTTATCACCAATATCAGGTGGAATTGCTTGCACTACTTTACGGATTGCAAACACGACAAACAAAACAGCCCAAATAGCAAGCATTACTCGTTCCCAGGCAACGGGTATTACACCTAATAAATGCCCCATCAATAAAATTGGCACTAAAGGTGTCAGGAATTTTGTTTCTAAACGGTTAAAACAAAAAGCTTCTTTGAAATATATCCCTGTTAAAGCTGCGAATATAAAACCTACTCCAAATAAAGCAGCAGGGTGATTGTACACTGTTGCTGCTAATGGCTCATTACTAGAAAGTGCTAAAGCAAGCGCTGCTAAACTTCCGATCGCCCAAAAAACTTGCAGTACACGGTGCAGAAGAGCTAAATAAATATGAATCGTTAACAAACTGACTCCCAAGCCTAGAGAGAAACAGGCGAATAAAGGAGTTAGTAACTCTAATCCTTGTCCCCGCAACACAAGAACGCTACCAATAGCAAAACTAAGAGCAGCAATCATTAAGCCTGTACGGTAGATAATTACCCCAGTGCGATCGCTTTCGGTAATTGTAAATTCCCCAAATTGACCTTGATAAATTGTTGGTTCAGATACTATTTGTCCACTCATAGTCAAAACAACTGGTTATAGTGCTTTATTTAATTGAACTACCAAGACGCTTCCAGACTAACTTAAAAATTAACAGAACTTACGCAAAAACTCTCTCAAACTCTTATTCCTTTGTGTACTTTGTGTGCTAAACGCTGTCGCTACACTACGTGAAGGCGGTTCGTTTTTGGGTTACTGGTGCGTAAGTCCCAAATTAACTTGTACTGGATCTAAATAATTCAACTGCAATTGCGTTTGAGCATTACCACCATTAATCGCAATTTCTACCCAGCCATGACTACCAACTAAAGTAATCGCTTTTCCTACTGGTAGATCACTATAAGTTTCACCCCCTGGTATCGTCAGCTCATTTACCACCACTGACCACTTTATATTCTGCACATAAGTACCTGGAATATTCGTAACTAAGTTACCAAAAGCATCAATATATTGGATGCAACCGATTACGCCAGTGTTGCTAGGAGTGCATTTTGGTATATCTAACTGCACCAAAGTTGCTAAATCAATTTCTGCTCCCATTTTAGCTAGAGGAACGCCACTGGCAAGATGTGCGCCTACGGGGGCAAAAATATCTCTCCCGTGAAATGTGGCGCTGGGTTTAGCAGTTCTCCAATAATTAGGATTTGTTAGTTGTACAGCTGTAATAGCCTGACTTTGGCTCAATACACCACTTAATAAGCCGTTATCTGGTGCTACTAGAAAGCCATTTGCAAACTGCACAGCGATCGCGCGTCTAGTGCTACCCACACCCGGATCTACTACAGCGACATGAACCGTCCCCTCTGGAAAATAAGCGTAGGCATTCATCAGACAAAATCGGGCGGCGGCGATATTTTGCGGCGGTATTTGGTGCGTTAAATCAACTACTGTCAAATCTGAATTGACTTGAGCGATCGCCCCCTTCATTACACCTACATATACATCGCTTAACCCAAAATCACTTAAAAGAGTGAGGATTTGATGTTGAGTCATATTGCTGCTCTATCACTAAGGACTGATTTTTGTGAAGAAAAGATAAAATCATTTCTGTAGCTGTTGTTACTGAATACTTGCTTTGTTAGGATAATAAAACATGAAAAAAGAAAGCAAAGAGAAGTCAGTCATGAACAGAAATAGATTACAAGCTGCGAAGCAAGCAGCCGAGGCACACCGCATCAACATCCAAAAAAACATTCAACACCGTCTAGAAGTTGCCAGAGCTAATGGTGATGAAACTTTGGTACGTCAGTTAGAAGCAGAAATCAATTACTGCAACTAAGAATCCCAAGTTATTAATTAAGCTTTAACACCTAAAATACTAAGGGGATGTCACAATAGGCATCCCCTTTGCTTTTGGTTAGCGTCCGCCGACTACGACATTCTTAATCCGCACATGAGGTCCGCCTACACTTACTGGTAGTGGCATCTGTCCACCCTTGCCACAACCACCATTGAGGTAGACGCTATCGTTGCCGATCGCTTCAATATCTTTGAGTGTCTGAAAGACGTTGCCACTTAAAGTAATATCGCTTACAGGTTCCGCTATTTGACCATTGCGAATCATATAACCTTCAGCTGCTGAGAAGGTAAACATTTCGCCATTTGTTTGTCCACCTAGCATTCGCACTGCGTAGACTCCCTCCTCAATATCTTGAATCATGTCTTGGAAGGAGCGATCGCCAGCTTCAATCGCCGTATTCGTCATCCGCACAATCGGGGGATGAGTAGCATTAATTGCCCGCGCATTACCTGTGGGATCTTCGTGCAGTTTACCAGCAGTTTCGCGGTTATGTAAGCGCTGATTGAGAATGCCGTTTTTAATTAAATATTTACGTTGCGCGGGTACACCTTCATCGTCATATTTAATCGAGCCTGGTAGTCCTGGGATAGTCGCATCGTCTACTACATTTAGTTGCTCAATTGCTAGCGGTTTACCTAGTGTCAGTAATTCTTGCATTTGGGGGTTTTCGTAAACAAAGTCTGCTTCCGATAGATGCCCAAAAGCTTCATGAATGAAAACACCAGCTAGATATGGATCTAAAACTACCGTATATTGCCCGCCTTTGACTGATTTTGCTTCCAATTGCCGAATAGCGCGTTCAGCAGATCCTCGGACGCGATCTTCAATGCCTACTAAAACGTTGTAATCTGAGCGCGAGTGGACAGATTCATAGCCTTGGCGTACTATCCCGCCTTCCCCCCGCGCGATCGCCCCAAATGCACCAGATACATCTAGACGTTCTTGGACAATACAGCTACCAATAGAATTGACAAAGTAATTAGTGCTGAAGCGATCACGGTAATTTACTAATGTTGTTTGGATACGAGGATCAAAATCAAGTAACAGCTGATTATATTCTTGAATCAACTGCCGTTTTTCTGCTAAAGAAACGGATCGCGGATCGCGTCCTAGCTCAACTGCTACATAATCTTGAATTACCTCAATTGGAGCTAATTGAGTTGTTTCCTTACCTACCAAACGAGCTTGAGCGATCGCCTCGGCAACGGAGTCTTTTAACTGATCTAAACCATTGAAAGTCACAAAGCTCCAGCCGCCTTGATGACAAGCACGAATACCGCCAGCTAAAGTAAAACTGCGATCAACCGCATCTAAACGAGAACCGCGAAAGGAAATAGCGGTTGACTCACTTTTTTCTAAGCGGATTTCTAAGTAATCAACGCGATCGCGCTCTTTGGTAGCGATTCCCTGCAATTGTTCCTGTATGAAATTATCCACGTTTGCATCCTAATCTATTTAGAAGTATTCAAATTTCATGACTTTCCTCTAGTTTAAAATTTGCATTGGATTTTTAGTTGCCGCAAGTGAGCTGAGAACTGCCTTGGCTGGAGATTAGCAAATTAACTGACCTAAAAAAATTGGTATAGCAGCCTATTCTATACGGCTTAAAGCTTTAGCTCTTGCTGCGCCTAAGAAGAACGACGAAGCTCTAAAAAGGCTATTGCTTCATGTGGCTGAAAACTGATTTGAGGGACATTGCCAACTATCAGTAACCACCTATCTCCTTCTAGTTGCAACTTCCACCTTTTATTTTTCTGTGGGGGTAGAATCTGGCAGTTTTTATCATCCTTCAAGTTACAGATAAATCCCCAAGCACTAGCTTGACTTAATACATCCTCACTCATAAGTCAGGTAGTGTAGGGAAGTTTTTGGAGTTATGCTGTATCACCTGAATTCAAGGCTCAGAGTAGACTTACAGTTAAACAGCAACTGGATCACGTTCAATTACCTTTGCCAACGTTAACTTCAAGGGCATTATTTGCTACTGCAATTACCTGAGCATCCGTTTTTTCTTGACGCTCGCTGTAGCGGTCAGTCAGATAATCAACTTTGTCTCGTAGCAGTAGTGTAAACTTATAAAGTTCTTCCATCACGTCAATAACGCGATCTCGATAAGGAGAATCCTTCATTGTGCCGTCATCGTGAAACTCGTTATAGGCTTTGGCAACAGAAGACTGATTAGGGATTGTAAACATCCGCATCCAGCGTCCGAGAATCCGTAGTGTATTGACTGCATTGAAAGACTGCGACCCACCACTTACTTGCATCACAGCTAAGGTTCTACCTTGAGTTGGTCTTACTGCCCCCATAGCAAGGGGAATCCAATCAATTTGGTTTTTCAAGATGCCCGTGATATTGCCGTGCATCTCTGGACTAGACCACACTTGTCCTTCTGACCAAAGACTCAATTCTCTTAACTCCTGCACCTTGGGATGCGTATCTGGCACACTACCGTGAATTGGTAAATCGCGGGGGTCAAAGAATCGTGTCTCTGCACCAAATCCGGCGATGATTCTAGCTGCTTCCTCTGCTAATAAGCGGCTATAAGAGCGATCGCGTAACGAGCCGTACAGAAACAAAATTCTTGGTGGATGCTCAAAAGTTGTCATAGAAATCAGTAACCGTTAGATAAGTCATCATAAAAATTGTTTATTCTCCTGCCAGTTCCCGTAAGAAAGTAATTTGAGCTGCTCGCAGTTCCGCATCAGGGTTGGCGTTCTGAATTGTCTGCATCGCTTCGCTGTAGGATGAACCAGTCAAAATTAAGTAGGCAGCTAGCAGTGTTCCTGTGCGTCGTCTGCCACTAGTACAATGAATGGCAACTCCATGACCAAGATCATTTTGACTTAAGACAAAGCCCTGTAATTCCTGTATCTGTTCTGAGCTTGGTGCAGTACCGCCTTTAGTTGGCAACCAGAGGTAAGGAATATCCGCCTCTTGATATAAATCTAGATTGGCAGGGTCATCCATAACTGAGACAATTGCACCAATTCCGGCAGATTGTAGCTCGGTTAGTTCCTCTGCCATTGGCTGACGCACCCCGGCAAGTTTGCCTGGAATTACCCACCACAAGTTCTCTGCAATTGGCTGAATGAGTTGTGGCTCCATTAGTTTGATTTACTTAGCTTATGTACTATTACCAGGCTTAGTCTTGTAACTTTACTTAGCAGACACATATTCTGCCTTTAAAGACTCAATCAGCTGATTCACCCGCTCTTTTATTTCATCTCGCACTCTGGGGAAGATTTCTGGTTGTTCAGCCGGGTCATCCAGTTGCCAATCTTCAAATATCTTTCGCGTCAACCATTGAGGTGGTAAATTTACTCCACAGCCGCACAGAGAGATTACTGCGTCAAAATCTTCTGGATTAAAGTTGCTAAGAGCAATGGAAGTTTGAGTGCTAATATCAATGCCAATCTGTTTCATTGCGGCGATCGCTTCTGGTCTGACAGCGCTTGCTTCCAGTCCAGAGCTGGTAGCTTCAATTTTTCCTTCTCCAAGCGTTTTCGCAAAACCTGCCGCCATTTGGGAACGAGCAGAGTTCTTTTTACACACAAACATCACACGCTTCATGAAATTTCCTTGTTATTGAATGTCCCGAAATCCGTTGGAAAGTTGTCGATAAACTATCATTGCTAGTTGCGCTCCCAAAATCGGTGCAACCCAATAAACCCAGTGATCTTGCCAAATTCCTCCTACAAGAGCAGGACCGAGCGATCGCGCTGGATTCATACTCGCCCCTGTGATTGGTCCCATAAATGCTGCTTCCAGTCCTACTGTTAACCCAATTGCAACTCCAGCAAAGCCAATTGGAGCGCGACGATCAAGCCCTGAACCGAAAATTACAAACATCAAGATAAACGTCAGAACGGTCTCCAATACCAAAGATTGACCCCAATTCCCGCCTAGTGGTAAGGTTGCACCCATGTTGTCGATACGTCCAAAGCTAATTAGCAGTAAGGTTGAGGCAGCGATCGCTCCCAACGACTGCGCCAAAATATAAGGCAGCACTCGGCGTTTGGGAAAAAAGCCACTCGTCCAGAACCCCAACGTCACAGCTGGGTTAAAGTGTGCGCCGCTCAGATGCCCCATGCTGTAAATCAAAGCGCCTACTACAGCCCCAAACACAAAGCTGACACCCAAATGGGTTAACGCCCCGTCAGTGATTTCATTCACTATTACAGCGCCAGTACCTGCAAACACCAGAATAAACGTGCCAATTCCCTCTGCCACTGTCTCTCGCCAGCAGTAGGAGAATGAATTCCCCAGAGTTATCTGCGAAACTAACTTTGGAACTGACTGCATTTTTATCCTCAGCATTAAATAATTACATTATTTCAAAAAAAATTGATGAGTTAATTAAGAGTGTTAATGAGTGGGACTCTACACTAGCCTAGATAGCAATCATCACTAAAGTGAATCAGTTAGTCTTTGAGCTGATATTTCTACGTGGGAAGTATATGACCTAGTTAGCAAGCTGCTGCCAAGATTGACTATAGGGGGCTAGATGTCGCAGTACAATTATTCGTCGCCATCAGAAGACCGAATCCAAGAGCCAATCTGCTTGCTATTATGTTCCTCGACTTCACTCCTATGTCCTAAATTGGGGGTACAATTTAATCATTTCAAAAAAAATTGATTTGTCAAGTAGCTGTTAAGGATTATAAAGCAATAATAGGTTGAGGAAAATAAGGTATAAAAGTGCGCCTTAGCAGGGGCGAGCTGGCAGGAGCGGACTAAAGCGACGGTACTCGGCTAGGTACTGTTCGAGAACGACAAACTGGGGCAGATTAAGACTGTAATAAATCCAACGTCCCTCTTGTCGAGCGCGGATCAAGCCTGCTTCCCTGAGAGTTTTCAAGTGAAAAGATAGTTTAGACTGAGTGACTTCTAAGTGTTCGCAGAGTTCGCATACACATAGCTCTTGCGATCGCAGTAGTTCCAAAACCTGAATCCGCAGTGGTTCGGAAAGAGCATGAAAACCAGCAGCTACGGCAGATGGCAGAACAGTTGATTCTAACTTCATCAAAATTTATGGAAATACTTTTTCTAGTGTAGAGAATTGCTCAGGGAAATCCCCTGCGTCAAGCGCACTATACTTAATTACCCAACCCAAAAACATAACTTTATGCTTTGAAAACCTTTAGAGCCAAATAGCACTTTATGTTAGCTTCATTCTAACTAACCCTACACAAAGAAATGACCTGTACTAGCCTGTCATATTATTAGTTAAAAGTTATACTAGTACACTCAACTTCAGAAGTGCCTTAAGCAACTCATTTAAGGAGGAAGCACCAATGAGAGCAGAACTAATTACTTTAATTAGCACTGTCTTTAATGTTTTACGTAGTAATAGTCGCTGGATGACTTGGAATTTATTTCTAGCTTTTATACCTTTAGCTATTAGTGTTTGGCTATTTCGCAGAGGACGACGACGTTCTTTGCTATGGTGGAGCGGGTTTTTAGTCTTCTTTGGTTTTTTGCCTAACGCGCCTTATGTTTTAACCGATATTATTCACTTAATTCAGGATATTCGCACAATTAACTCAGTATGGATGATTACTTTAGTTGTAATTCCCGTATATTTACTATTTATTCTGGCTGGCTTTGAAGCCTATGTTTTATCTTTAATTAACTTAGGTTACTACTTAAACCGCATAGGGCAAAGTAAATGGATTTTAGCAGCTGAATTAGTTACGCATGCCCTGAGCGCAGTTGGCATATATTTAGGAAGATTTCTTAGGTTCAACACTTGGGATTTTATTACTCAACCCGATGCCTTAGCAACTAGTATTGTAGAGGATGTATTTGGTAAACTTCCATTAGTAATTATTGCGATCACCTTTGTAGTAGTTGCAGGCTTGTACTGGATGATTAAAAAAGTAACTTTAGGGTTACTCCAACGCGGGGCAATCACCACCCACCAGCAAACAGGTAATAGAGACTCAACAACGGCTCATTATTAACACAATAGGAGATTAATACTAGAGATTTAGCAGCAAATTCTCAAATAAGTGCTACTACATATCTCCCATACAAGCATAGAAAATAGCTATTAAAGCTGAGTGCTAAGTGCTGAACGCTGAGGACTTCTGATTTCGGTATTCAACTTTTGATGATGAGATTCGGCTGGTTGGACAATCTTGGCACTCAAGATTTCCATATTGAAGCGGTAGCCGACATTCCGCACAGTTTGAATTAAGCTTGGTTGTCGCGGATCAATTTCAACTTTTTTACGTAAAGACAAAACGTGAGTATCAATAGTGCGTGGGTTGTCAATAGCGTCTGGCCAAGCGCGACGTAGCAATTCCAAGCGACTCAAGGGTATGCCGCCAGCTTGTGCTAGTACATAAAGCAGACTAAATTCCTGGGGTGTTAAATCAATGAATTCCCCTTGAAAACAGACGCGGCGCTGTACTAAATCAATTTGTAAATCGCCGTAGTCGAGATATGCCGGAGCAATGGGAGTGCGGTTACGGCGAATTAGTGCTTCTACTCGCGCTAAGAACTCTTGCATTCCAAAGGGTTTTGTCAGATAGTCATCTGCTCCTGCTTTTAAACCAGCAACAATATCAGATTCGGTATTCCCAGCAGATAGCATTAATATTAAGGGCTGTTGCTGTCGCTGTAACCACTTACAAAATTGAACGCCATCACCATCAGGAAGTTCAGAATCGAGGATAACGAGTGTTGGCTGACGAGTTAAGAAGACTTCTCGCGCTTGAAAAAGGCTGGCGGCTTGGTGTACTCGATAGCCTACTTGTTGTAAGTGCCAACTAAGCAGCGATCGCAGATGCGGATTTCCCTCAACAATTTCGATACAAACCGAACCCACAGTGGAAATTTCCCTTTGCTTTTCTGACTCCAAAAGTAACAAAGTTTATTGCCAGGTTTTGTAACTATCGCTACTCTCGATTGCTTTGTCTTTATTCTGATGCTAGCAGTTGTTTAAATAGATACACTTCAATACTCACAATAGCAGTCATTATTCTCTGGTATTTTTTGGCAAAGGCTAATCTTAATTTGGAATATTGCTTAAGCAATAAAGGAGTTATTTAGATAAAATACACTGGAAATAGCCCAGCAGATATATGATTCTGGTACTCTGCTCTACTAAAATAAAATTAAGTTGCTCTAGCGATCGCGCTTACATTTACTTTAGAGAGTTACAAAGATTACTAAGTAAGGAGATATTGATTTCAATTTTATTGACTGGGACTTAAACAAAACCTAGCGCCATACTCAACAGCAACAGAGTAATAACTTCTTATAAGGCATAAGTCCTAGTTGAAGTGCCGTACTTATTAACGTCATAACTACAAGGTATCTACTAAGTAATAGTTGAGATTTGCTCAAAGATAATTCTGTATTACTTGAACTGTAACAGAATTAAAACACTGCATCATTCCAGTTAATACGCAAAAATGAAGGATGAGGACTGACACTAAAACAATAAACCGAGAATCTGACTTTGCACTCTACAATTAAATCCTTCATTCATCAGAATTCAGAATTTTTACTTAATTATGCTTCAGGACACTCAAACAATCCGTTTTTACCAAAGACTTACCGACGCTCTCGTCGAGATGTGGAATCGAGGTTATCGAAATGATGACCTTCGCTTATATCTAGATGGCTACTTAGCCGCTTTGCGACATAGTAACGTGATTGAACCTTATCTCATCCATCGTTTGGAAGAAGAAGCAACTCGTTTTCTTTATGATCCATTCAACTTTGAAATGCCGCAACCAGAACCAGAATCAGACTACTATTAACGACATAACCATCTTAACTTTTAGCATTGAACTATAATTCAATGCTATTCTATTAACATAAAAATCTCCCCAATTATTTCTTGCTTAAAACGATAATATGAGGAGATTTCTTAGTTGTAAAAACTCAGCTTAAGAAGCGAGAGCCACTTCTACCATTTGTTGCAATTCGCCCTTTTGATACATTTCAATCAATATATCCGAGCCACCAACAAATTGACCATCAACATATAGTTGGGGAATTGTCGGCCAGTTGGAATACTCTTTAATGCCCTGACGAATTTCGGAGTCTGCCAGAACATCGACTGTCTCGAAAGGTATTCCTAAAGTATTTAAAATCTGCACTACGTTATTAGAAAAACCACACTGGGGCATCAGTTTTGTACCCTTCATGAAAACCAAAACTTTGTTCTGGTTAACTAAATTATCAATTCGCTCTTTCAGTTCTGGAGTCATAAGTCTTTTTCCTATTTATGTAAAGGTGTACTTCCTTTGTTTAATTTCTCAAAATCTGGCTTATACTACTTGACCAGCTGCTATCCATGCTTGAGGGGTGTAGGTTTTCAGCGCCAAAGCATGGATAGCTTCTGAGGACATTGCTTGCTGTAATGCACCATAAATTAGCTGGTGCTGTTGGACTAATCCCTTGCCCTCAAACTGCGATGAAACCACTGTCACTTGATAGTGATCACCACCGCCAGTTAAGTCTTGTACTTTAATCTGAGCGTCTGGCATTTGCGCCTTAATCATTTCTTCGACTTGTTGGGGGCTAATCATGACAATCAGTTAAAAGCTACTGCCTTTTCTAATTTAACTGTTTCGGTGATGTTGGTGGGCGGGAATTGTTAGCACCTTCTTCACTATTCTGGCGTTGACCGCCAGAAGTATTACCAGTTGGTGTACTGGGGGTACTGCCAGCTCTAGGAAAAGGAGCATCTACAAAGCCAAGTTCAAATAATTGCTGGTAGGCTTTCTTGCCTAAATCCCGCGTTGGGTTTTGGCTGCGAATAATTTGCACCAGCAAAGGCACAGCCAATTCCGGTTTATTTTGGGCGCGGTGTACTAAGGCTAGTTGATAGGTAGCATCATCTCGCATTTGAGCGGTTTCTAGTGCCTTCTTCCTTTGACCATCAGCAAGGCGATTGTCTATGCCAGAAAAGCTAGTAGCTAGCTCTTGATAGAAATTGGAAACTTGATTAAAAACCTGACGAGCTTCCTGAAATTTGTTAGCAGCCAAAGTATAGTTTTGAGAAGAAACTGCACTATTTGCTTCTGACATCAAGCGTTGTCCTCCTGTAACACTTAAAAGGCTGTTATCTTGAGTCACAGGGCGCAGAACGTTTGGATCTGAGGGATCAAGTGGTTGTGCTTGGTTTGGAGTGTTTGGCAGGTCTGGGGCAGGTGTCTGAGCATTAACTGGTGATACCAGTGTCAGGGTTGCCATAACTGATATAAAAGTTAGGCAGGTATGGCGAAGCAAGTAAGTTCCAGCAGAAATCATGGAGTAACTTATGGCGTTGTAGAGAATATAAGACTGATTGAAACTTCGGGTATCTTAACTCTGATTGAGTTTTTCACAAAACTTCTTCAATTTCAAATCCCTGAATCAGACTACAACTAAATTCAATTAGTTCCCATGCACCCTATTTAACAGCAGTTTATTTCCACTAGATATAATCACAGCAAGAAAAAGAACTCTTGAAAGTGTTTGCTGCTTAAGATTTTGGTGGTTCTAATTTTGGGCGATCGCTTAATTTGAGTGCTGCTTCTAAGTCAGCCGTTAGTTGTTTGGCGTTTTGTTTTACCGATCCTGTATTGTAATCAGCTACAACCAAAGGAGAGCTAATGCAAATCTTGACATGGCATCGCCAAGGCACAGTTGGATTACTATACCAAATATTGATCGGTACAATTTTGATACCCAGATTAGGTACGCTTGATTCAGCTTGGAGTGCCAGACGGGCTAAACCTGGTTGCAACTGATTAAGTTGGCAGCCTCGGTTTTCTCGAAGGTTGCCGCCTTCGGGAAAAATCACCAAAGTTTCTTTCTGCTGAAGGATCTCAACTCCATGACGAAGGGTAGTTATGGCTGGATGCTTGGTATCTACAGGAAACCCCCCCAAGTGCTGAATGAACCAACCTTGTAAACCTCTGACCTCATCAACTGACACCATAAATCGTAGGTCTCGACCTGTTACACTCCGACCACTGGCATACGGTACGAGTAAAGCATCCCAACGAGAGCGATGGGTAGGAGCCAGGATAACTGGACCAGTGGTAGGTAGATTTTCTTGCCCAGTTATTTCAATTTTGCCAAAGTACAATGGGATGACAAGGCGACGTCCCAAGGGATAAGCAAGCGTTGCTAGCCAAGGCGAAATATGAGAGGTAACAGGAGCCACCTTAGTAATCTTTGAAGTTTCCAGGGGAGTTTCGGAGTAGGTGTCGAGCTGCATCATATCGGTGGCTAGTGGAAATAAGAAATAAACAATTTGCAAGTCTTAATTCCACCGTAAAATTTCTTGTGTAGCTTGTCTTGTTAGAAAGGACACTTTCAGCAGCGTCATCTGGGGTGGAAAAGCTAGAAGATATAATTATCGTTTTTTAACTTCATTCATTAGTCCTTTTGTCGTTGTTGATGAAACCACGATCGCAGTTGTTGGCGACAGGTTGATTCTAAAATGCCACCTAATACAGATAAACGGTGATAGGAACAGGCGCTATCAGGAATATTAGCAACAGTACGAATAGCACCAGTTTTTGGATCGTCTGCTCCATATACTAGAAGACCAAGCCGCGCTTGCACAATAGCACCAGCACACATCGGACAAGGTTCCAAGGTGACGTAAAGGGTACATTGATTAAGATGCCAATTTTGTAAAGCGCAGCCAGCTGCACGTAGCGCTAGAATTTCTGCATGAGCTGTGGGGTCATGATCGCGTTCGCGCCGATTTTGGGCGGCAGCAATTAATTTGCCAGTTGAATCAACAATAACTGCTGCGACTGGAACTTCCCCGGCTGCACCTGCTTCTGAAGCAAGGGCGATCGCCTGACTCATCCATTGGCGATGCCGCAGATATTCTGAGTAATTAATTGTTGGTGGAGCAATGTCAATACTCACGCTTCTAGGTAACTGGTTGCGCCAGCAATGGATCGAGAGCGCCTTCTTGGTCTAACTTATGAATATCATCACAACCGCCAACGTGCTGATTATTGATAAAAATCTGTGGTACGCTTCTCCGCCCATTAGCACGTTCAGCCATGCTGTTTCTCGCTGTTTCATCGCCGTCAATTTTGTATTCTGTGTAGTTAACGCCTTTCCACCACAGCAACAATTTCGCCCGGATACAGAAAGGGCAAGTTTGCCAGGTGTAAATTTCCACATTAGCTTTAACGCGCTCTGGATACCGATTTAAAAACGGGTTGAGGAAGTCCAGCATATTTCACCTCGAAGATTATGATGTACTTACGAGTAAATTATCCTCTGTAAACTGAGATATTAGCAGGTAGACAGAAGCGATCGCTCTTGGTAGCCCTACTACATCCGCAATACTTCAATACCTGCGATTGAGGCATAGTTTACTTCGGCATTAAATCCTAAAGTCAGCTTACCGTCGTTAACCTGAATACCTCTAATCGCCACCATTGTAGCGTTTCGCGCGCCGCCGCTTGCTTTTGTAATGTCGTAGTTATTCATTACTGTCAGACCTTCGGCAGTGACATCGAAGATGCGTTTGCCAGTACCATTTCCAGGCTGACGTGGCGTACCCCAGAATAATTCCGCAAAGTGTAGGCGTACCTCAACTTTACCGGAAGCAGGCAAGTTGAACGTGAGTAGACGCTGGGAATTGTCCACTCTGCCGCGATAAGTTTGATAAAGTCTATCGTTTATGGTGTTAGCGATCGCGGGTGCAGGAGTACCACCATTTTCAGCAGGTGCGTTAGTGGGACTAAATAAGCCTGTATCTGCTCGCCAAACATTACCCTTGGGATCTGTGTAGGAGGAACTACTACCAACATCAATGCGATGTAAAAAGTTACGCGGTTCGGGTTTGACGTTGCTAATTAGATAAACATTGTCTTGATAATCGTAATTGATACCTGAGTAGTCCATTGCCATAATCCAGGTATTCGGTTTATCCTTTACCTGCCAGAAGCGGACATGATGACCACTAGGTCCAGGACTACCGTTTTCTTTATCAACAAGCTGATTATTCTTGGTAGGATCGCTCCATTCCGCAGCAATTTTAAAGCCAAAGGTTCCGCCTGGGGCAAATGTTCCTTGTGCGGGTTTTGTTGTGGAGCCGTTTAGGTTGGGCAAAAGTGTCTGCGCGTCGCTAGCAGCGTGGGAGAGGATATTGTTAGTAGTATTACTACCCTTGCCGAACCAAGATACTGTGGCACTATTAGGTTTGTGAAAAGCGGCTAACTGGCGCACAGTTATTGGCTGAGAAGCGTTAGCACGCTGCCAATAAGGTGATATAATTTCATCGCCAACTGCTTGCACCAAGCCATTTTGATTAAGTTTTTGACCAGAGCCAGTAATTACGGTTGAGTATCCAAAAGCTTTGACAATTTCGTTTAAGGTCGGCTCTTGTCCACCTTCAGGTACACTCTGCCAGAAGCCAGAAAGCTGCACAACTTTGTTTGCTTCATCGCTATCGTTAGAACGGATAGTCAGTGTGCCGTTGTGTAATGCGCCGCTAGTGGCTTTAAAGCGTACTCGTAAATCGAGTTGACCTCCAGCCGCAATACTGGTCGGTAGCTTGCTATTGAGAATCTCCCAAGGTCCGGTAATTGGTACTGAGGTAATTCGCAGAGGGCTACTACCAATATTTTTTGTGCGTAGTGTGACTATGTCATGCACACCATTGGGTGGTGGATTATTTAAGCTGCCGATGCGACTAAATACTAGTCGATTAGTGGCGGGTACACCGTCTAGGTTCTGGATTTCAATTTCAGGTCCAGCTGCGGCGATCGCTACACTACTCCTAGAATTAGGAATTGTATCTGTCGTGGTTAAGTCACTCTGTAACAATTTCAAATTACCGCTATCGTTGGTCTGCGTAGATAAGGTATCTTGTTGAAAATCAGTATTAGCCATTTCACCCCTACAGATGCCACAAGTACAAGTTTATTGAAGACGATTCTCTCTAAAATCTTTACCACATTTATAAGTAGCGGTAGTAGTTTTGTTGTTAAAATTAAATATAAGTACAAATTTTACTTAGAGAGAGTTTTCTTGTACCAGTTTTCCTCGATTCTTGCTTAATTGTTATTAGGATTGCAAGTTTTTGTACTAAAATAAGCTAAATATTTTTTATGTTAAAATTCACTTTTTGTTAAGAATGAAATAAATATTTTGGCAATTTAAGTTTTAATAATTCAGCAGCTTGGATTTAAGTTTCAAATTTAGCGTTATAGCAAGTAATTTTAGAAGGCGATCGCTCATCTATCTAGAGAAAGTCAATTATTAGCTAAAAGCTTTGTTGAGATTATTTATATATTTAATAACTAAAAGTAACTACAATTTTAACTTACCACCATAACTAACTGTAGCCTTTGGTAAGTTATATAGACTATAAATAATCCTCCTGACACAGGTTAAATCATCATTGATCTAGTAATATCGTTTGCGAAAGCTTTAACCACTTAATTGACTTAAAAAAGTGTCAGAAGAATATCAGAGTCCGGAAATATTCCCTAATGGTAATATCCAAAATCCGCCCCAAGTAGCTTTTAAAGACTGGTTTGAATATCTAGTACGGGTACAACCTCATCACACTGATTATGCAGGTAGAGTTTGGCATGGTTCTTATATAGAGTGGATGGAAGAGGCACGAATAGAATGCTTGCGCTCGATTGGGATTGAGTTTGCTGATTTAGTTGCCTTGGGGTGCGATTTACCAGTAGTAGAACTTTCGGTGCGCTACCATCGCCCAATTGAACTCGGTGTGGCAGTTGTAGTTAAAACGCGCATGGCAGAAGTAACTGGAGTTAGGATCAATTGGGATTATCAAATCACATCTTCAGATGAGCAACTTCTTTTTGCAACTGCATGGGTAACTCTAGTAGCAATTGACATAGAAAAGGGTAAAATTATGCGTCAACTACCCCCAGCAGTAAAGAATGTTTTGGTAAAGCTTACAGCTGTACATGGCGATTGAATTTGAAGATATTACACATGGAGAATAAAATGGATGTTTATTTAATTAGGGCTAATACAGCTAATTTATAGAATTAATAAACATCCCTAATTTATTAAGGCAACCAAGTTTAATCCAAGCTTGGTATTGTTGAATACTTAATAGTTTGTCAGAAAAACAATAGCTAAACTCCCTAAGATTTGTATCTTCTTTAGCTAAAATAATTCGGTGCTTTAACCTCAAATTAGTATCAACGCCCAGTTAGGGTTTATATCTAGTGCTAATTCCCAATGCTAACCATATCCACGCTGACTAATAACTAGTGACTAATGACTAATCAAATGTTAATGCTTGACCCCGGACTTCTGTATTCAACTGCCCTTGCTCGTAAACAACTTGACCACCTACAATAGTTGTTACAGCCCATCCAGTAAGGTTCCAGCCTTCAAAAGGACTCCAGCGACATTTAGTTAGCAATTCCTCGCGTAGTACGGGGCGGTAATTGTTTAAATCTACTAAGACTAAATCAGCATCTAGCCCTTGAGCGATCGCACCTTTTTTGGGAATACGATAAGCTTTAGCGACAGCCGTAGACATCCAGTGCGATACTTGGGCAACTGTGCAGCGTCCTTCAATTGCAGCAGTTAGCATTAAAGCTAGCGATGTTTCAACTCCAGGCATTCCCGAAGGTGTGTTTGGGTACTGTTGGGCTTTTTCCTCTAAAGTGTGGGGCGCATGATCTGTAGCAATAAAGTCAATCACACCATCAAGTAAAGCTTGCCAGAGGACTTGATTGTCGTGAGGCGATCGCAATGGGGGATTCATTTGCGCTAAAGTGCCAATTTTTTCGTAAGCACTGGTGTTTAGTAACAAATGCTGTGGTGTGACTTCAGCTGTCACCCAACTCGGTTTATCTTCACGTAGTAAATCAGCTTCTTCTGCCGTTGACATATGTAAGATATGCAAGCGACGCTGGTACTTCTTAGATAGTCCTAAAGCTTGCTGAGTTGCCAACAGTGCTGCTTGATTGTCTTGAATTTGGGAATGCACAGCCGGATCGGTAATTGCGGCAAATTCTTGTCGCCGTTGGTTGATTCTGGCTTGATCTTCAGCGTGAACTGCAATTAAGCGATCGCCTTTAGCAAAAATAGCCTCCAGTGCTGTATCTTGATCCACCAACAACTGCCCGTGCATTGAACCCATAAAAATTTTGATTCCTGGTGTGGGGTTTGCTGTGAGCAAATCAGGCAAATTGTCTGCCGTTGCCCCAATAAAAAAGCCATAATTAACCAAGCACTTTTGAGCAGCCCTTTGTAGCTTGTCATCTAAAGCTGCTTGGGTAGTCGTTAAAGGGCGCGTATTGGGCATTTCTAAAAACGAAGTCACACCACCTTTGGCACAAGCACAGCTAGCCGTAAATAAGTCTTCTTTGTGTTCTAGTCCTGGTTCTCGAAAATGTACCTGCGGATCGATGACCCCTGGCAACAAAGTTAAACCTTCTGCGTCGATTTCTTTAATCGCTGGATCAGCAGTAGATGCTATTTCTGGTGCAACTGCGACGATAGTGCGATCGCGTGTCAGTACATCTCCAACTAAAAATTCACCATTGGGTAACAAAATTGAAGCGCGGCGGATGAGAAGCGATGTATATGGCATGACAAAAAAATTTAAACCACGATGCAGTGGCACATTATCTTAGAGAAGGGAGCTTTAGCAGTCAGAAGACAGGAGACAGGAGAGAACCCCATGCTTAAAAGCAATTCTTCTTGAAACCAAATGAACGAAACAAAGTATTATTTTATTCCCTTCTGCCGCCAGTCTTGAGCATTGCTGTCTTCTTCTTGGTCACTTTCTATTTTGGAATTATCAAAGTAGCTATGTCTAGAAATTTAATAGATGCCAATATAACCAAATTCAAAATTTCTCTGGTTAAGATTATCAAAGAGTGTTTTTAACAAGTCAAGTTCGCTACCTACGTCTTCCCTTTGCTTGAGTAATTAAATTTATATGTCTCGTTTACCAAATCAAGTGTCAGATCATAAATCCCAACAAGATGAAGGTTCCTGGATTGGGGAACTAGGCAGAACAGTCGCTTTAAGCATTATTTTGGCTTTGGGAATTCGTACCTTCATTGCGGAAGCGCGCTGGATTCCTTCTGAATCTATGGTTCCGACTCTCAAAATTAATGACAAGTTGATTGTAGACAAGTTAAGTTATCGCTTCACTGCTCCCCAGCGCGGAGATATTGTAGTATTTTCACCTACAGATAATATTAAGAAAAACGATCCTACACTCAAGGACGCTTTTATCAAACGAGTAATTGGGCTTCCGGGAGATAAAGTTGAGGTTAAGGGGGGACGAGTTTATATTAATGACCAACCTCAGAGGGAAGATTACATCAAAGAAGCTCCCGTTTATCAGTTTGGTCCAGTAATAGTACCGCCTGACTCTTATCTGGTACTAGGAGATAACCGCAATAATAGTTTCGATAGCCACTTTTGGGGCTTTGTCCCCCGCGATAATATTATTGGTCGGGCGATTGTGCGTTTTTGGCCTCCCGATCGCATTGGCGAACTTGCACACTAGAAGATAGGAGACAGCGCAAAGCGCCTCCAAGCAATCCGGAATTTAAAATTCCGGATGCAA
>ERZ501023.24-NODE-24-length-54737-cov-6.896584_pt1 | contig 54737 bp, 57 predicted proteins | sample MGYA00248839_ERZ501023 | MGnify/ENA primary metagenome ERZ501023 (study PRJEB25958, sample SAMN03398596) | human skin metagenome | study: EMG produced TPA metagenomics assembly of the Human Skin Microbiome Metagenome (human skin metagenome) data set.
TAACTGATAAATATATTATTCATAACAAATCATTTTTTGATTCTTCTAAACCTCAAGCAGATTATCTAATATCAAATCCGCCGTATCTTCCAGCAATAGACAACAAAATTCATCAGCCATTATTACATGGGGGGATAGATGGAATTACACTTACAAAAAAGCTTCTGTCGTTAGATTATCAAAATGCACTACTGATGGTTTCCAGTTATTCTAATCCAGAAGGTTTAATTGATTATGCAATAACAAAAGGTTACTATGTTGCTAATTTTGTAATTACACCTTTAGAGTTTGGGTATTATAGTTCTGAGCCAAAAGTGAGAAGTAGAATAGAAGAGCTACGTAGAAATAATATGGCTTTCTATTCAGAGAATATTTATCTTTTAGCAGGTGTTTTATTTACGAAGCAAGAGAAATCAAAGGTAAATTTATCTACTGAATTACTCAAGTTGATTACAGCTTTGTAAATATTAGAGTACGTCCCATTCTTAGAAAGCAAGTTTTCGGAAGGGACGTACCACCAATAATCTGCGGATATCTATATTACTCAGTTTGAGCGCTTGCTGCGGTATCTGCTGCACGCGCTGATATTACTACAGCTGCGCCAGCGCGATCGCCCATTAACTTCTCTTGGTCATATCCTAGTAATAGTTCCCAAGCTTCATTAGGGTACTGTTTAGCTAATGGTAAGGCGACATCATCTAGCATCCATTGTCCGTGACGCTCATCTTCTCTGATGTGTAGTTCCCAGTAACCCATTGCGGCTTGTGATAATCCCAAGCGTTGTGCTGCTGCAAGGTAGTTTCTATACGCCGCAGGTCCCGCAACTTCAAAATATGTTAACCCACCGTTGTAGCGAAGGAAATAAATTTTCCGCTCAGTTACTAAGAAGTTATGATTAGCACAAACTAAGACTTCCCAAGGCACTAAATCAAAGTATGCCTCTGGTTGGGTGTTCATGCCAAACTCAGACAGCATTTGAGCAAAATAAGTAGAGTGTTTACGAGATAAGCGACCATTCCCGTATTCTTCTAATAATACCTTTGTCAGCGTTGACTGCACTTCATTAGCAGCGCCACCCAGGATACGCGAAAGCCGACTACCTTCAACTAAACCATCAAAAGAGGCGATCGCCAAGACACGGCGGTATCCTGCCTCAGTCATTTGTGATTGCAGATAACGGCTATCATCAGACAAAGGTGGATTTAGATCCCTAGCGCTACGTGCAGTTAATCCTTGTGCAACATCTTCTTGTTGGAGTGCGGCAACGTCAATTTGTGCTAATTCCCATTCTTGCCAAGATGCTTCAATGGAGTCGCGTACCTTACGCAAGTATTCAGAACGTTCGTTGGTGTAGTGGCGCAGATCGTCGTACCAAAATAGCTTCAGACGATTGATGCGATAAAGCACCCGTTGGAGAAAGAGATGTGCTGGATCGTTGCCTAATTCTGCCTTGTACGCTTCTTGGATAGCTGTGGCGATCGCTTCCTCAAATTTACTCGCAATTTCTGGCTGTGCTGCTAGTTTGTTATCTAAATCTTCGAGATCCAGCAGTTGGATAAATTGCTGTTCGGCATCAGCATATTTACCTATTAGTTGAGCGGTTGCTGTAATTTCTGTTTCAGTGTCAGTGCTTTTGATAGCGGTGTTACTCTGCATTTAGTTCGTTTTGCGGTTGTATTACTTACTACGATTTTCTTTCATTATTACAGTTCGTTACATCTGCCTTGGAGATACTACTTTAGACATAGATACAAGGCACAGCAATTAAGAAAGCTAACTTTTGCCAACTCAGTCTTACTTGTAATGGTAAAAACAGATGTCTTGGTCATTCTCAACTCTTCGCTGCATTTAAGAATATTTAGATGTTTTAGTCCCTTCGCTGAAGCTGAGGATACAACATAACAACTGAAGTATTTCTACCAGAAGTTTAGTAAATCGTAGCTCCGTAGAAATAGTGATTAAATTTTTACTTAACTAAATTTATCCGTAGATTTTCTCTTGGATACCGAGCAAAGGTAACGTTAAATTTATTTCTTAATTAAGTTGTATAAGTATCAGCTTGGAGTAACCCAGAGCAATGCATGAAAAAACAGAAAAAATGAACTATCAAAGCTTCTGGGAAAGATTTGCCACAGCTTTAATTGATGGCATTATCTTAAATACTGGCTTTGGACTTATACTAACAATTATTATTAACGTAGTTGATAATGTTAATTTACCTAGCTTCGATACAGGTACTTATGAAGTAATTTTTGGTTTAGTTTACTTTGCAGCTTTAGATAGTTTACCCAAGCAGGTATCTGTTGGCAAAAAAGTGGTTAAGATTATATTTAGTGATTTAAAGAATAAGCTTTTCTTAATTAAAGAAACTAAAGAATATTTTGCTAGGCTGATTTCAATTTCAAATATTTTATTTTAATCAGTAAAAAGTATTACTACAAGTGTGGCAAAAATTATAATAAGAAAAATTAGATAACTGTAATAGGCGATCGCTCCGCGTACTATTCAATTTATTTCTAGTGCAGAAGATATAAGTTTACTGCTTATTCAAGGTTGTCTGTGCTAGCTCAATAGTTATCATAAGAGCTTTACATCAATTCAAAAGCGATCGCTTTCTCAAAAACCAAGGTTAAATTAAAAAATAAGTTAATTGGATTAATATCATGGATGTGGCAACGATTACCTTACCTCCTACACTTCAACTAAATATCGAATTGACAGATGAGCAGTTTTTTCAGCTGTGTCAGAACAACCACGACTTAAGATTTGAGCGCACAGAAGTAGGAGAAGTCATAATTATGCCACCTACAGGCAGTGACACTGGCAGACGCTGTATCAAAATCGCAGCTCAACTAGAAAACTGGAGTTCTCAGAACAATCTAGGCGTTGCCTTTGGCTCTTCAACTGGCTTCAAACTACCGAATGGTGCGGATCGCTCTCCTGATGCGTCTTGGGTAAAGCGTGAAAGGTGGGAGGCTTTAACACCGGAACAGCAAGAGACATTTGCTCCCCTATGTCCTGATTTTGTTGTTGAGTTGCGCTCTCCTAGCGATTCCCTAGAAAAATTACGGGAGAAAATGCAAGAGTATATGAATAATGGTGTTCGCTTAGGATGGTTAATTAATCCAAAAAATAAACAAGTAGAAATTTATCGCCTCAATCAAGATGTTGAGATTCTTGAAAATCCTTCATCTTTATCAGGAGAAAATGTTTTGCCTGGGTTTGTATTATCTCTAGAGCAAATAATGTAAAGCTACTTCAAATGGCCAAGTAAGCGCGCTCACTTCCATTTGTCACAACGCCTCAAATAATCTCAGCCTCAATATTGTTTTTATAAGCTTATTTGTTTTAAAACTTCCGCATATTATTATTAATAGGATCAAAACCTTTAGAAAATCGAGTGGTTTCATCGTAATAAGCTCCACTTAAATTTGCTCCATACAGCTTAGTATTAACTAATTTTGCTTGCCGTAAATTAGCCTCCGTTAAGTTCACGCCACTCAAGTTTGCTCTAGTTAAGTTTGCCTTAGCCAAGTTAGCGCCACTTAAGTTTGCTCCCCAGAGCTTTGCTCTAGCTAAGTTAGCGCCACTCAAATTTGCTCCCCAGAGATTAATGCCAACTAAGTTAGCGCCAATCAACCTAGCTCTAGTTAAGTTTGCTCCTTTAAAGTCTCTCTCGCCTGCGGCATAACGCCGTTTTAGCTCATCAGTATCCATATTTTATTTCTATATGCGATCGCAATCTAACTCGATCTTGTCAGGAAAAGACGTGCTACCTGGGTTTATTTTGGATCTTCAGCCAATTATGTCTATATAAGCAATGCACCGCTTACGCTTTTACGCACTGTAGCCAATTGAATACAACTCCACTCTTTCTAACAATCCCTGAAACAACTTCAATCCATCTGTATTGCCCAACATTTCATCTGACGCTCTTTCTGGATGCGGCATCATTCCTAAAACGTTACCCTGACGGTTACAAATTCCCGCAATACTGTTGATCGAACCATTGAGATTGTCTATTTCGTAGCGAAACAGAACTTGATTGTGATCTTCAATTTGTTTTAAAGTATCATCTTCAGCATAAAATTGACCTTCTCCGTGAGCAATTGGCAATGTAATTGTTTGCTTAGGTGAATAAGATTGTGTCCAAGGCGAATTTGTGCGTTCAACTTTAATCGGGACACGATCGCAAATAAAATGCAAATCTCGATTCCGAATTAATACCCCAGGTAATAATCCCGCTTCAGTCAACACCTGAAAACCGTTGCAGATACCCAAGACAAACTTACCTCTATTGGCGTGTTGCACCACTTGTTGCATTACCGGAGAAAAACGTGCGATCGCCCCACAACGCAGATAATCTCCGTAACTAAAGCCACCCGGAATTATTACTACATCTAAATCAGAGATATCAGTTTCTTCGTGCCAAACCATGCGCGTCGGCTGCTGTAATAGATCGCGGGTGACATAAGCAACATCGCGATCGCAATTTGAGCCAGGAAAAACAACAACCCCAAACTTCACAAGCTACCCTCCTATCTCTACAGCCACTTCTACCAAGTCAAACCGATAATTTTCAATTACTGGATTTGCCAACATCTGATCACACATCCGATCTAGCTGTTGGCGTGCTGTAGTCTCATTGTTTGCAGTCAAAGTTAATTCAATATACTTGCCAATCCGCAACTGTTCCACCTCATAGCCCATGTGCTTTAATCCAGATTGTACTGCTGTACCAGCAGGATCGAGAACAGAAGGTCGCAGAGTGACATAAATGTGAGCTTGAAACTTCCGTAACACTTTATTTCTCCATACAACAAACGCTATCCTATCGTTTTCTCGATTCAGCTTAGTTATTATTCTGTCTTCTGTCTCCTGTTTCCTTCTTTATTCAAAAGCGTAGCAGTTTGAGCTAGTTTATAAGTGAGCCGTATATCCGGTTTCAAGTAAAGTCGAAAATTTAAACAATCGTCTATGAAAACCGGACGCAACCGTAATCAGGAGCGGATTTTAAATCTACTTCAAACCTTGAATCGAGCTATTTCTGCTCAAGACATTTACGTTCAACTACGTAAAGATAGTCAAGGTATTGGTTTGGCTACTGTGTACCGCGCTCTCGAAGCTTTAAAACTAGAAGGCGTAATTCAAGTACGAACTTTAGCTTCTGGGGAATCACTTTATAGTTTGGTACAACAAGACAAGCATCATTTAACGTGCCTCCAGTGTGGTAAATCTATTCCAATTAATGAATGCCCTGTACATGAATTAGAAACTCAGCTGCACTCCACCCACAAATTTAAGATTTTCTACCACACCTTGGAGTTTTTTGGCTTGTGTAAGCGTTGTCAACAGCAACCAGCTAGCGTTGGCGTTGATTAAGCTTACTGATAATAGTCTTAATTGGGACGCTGTTTATCAAGTGGTGGCATTGAAAACAAATCCTTTGACTGATCCCCAGCATTATCTGAGACAATTGAACGCATTCCTTCTAATGTGGCTGGAATAGTGCGCGGATCCATGAACATAACTTTACTACTTTCGCTACTGCCAATTTTGATCCCCATTTCTAGATAATGCTGCGCCAGTAAAAATTGCAGCGCTTCCCGCGCACTCGGATCGGTTTGCAGAATTTTGGCAATAATTTGTAGAGCTTCAGCTGTCGCTTGAGCTTTTAAAACTTGCTGTTGGCGTTCTGCTTGAGCTTGGAGGACAATTGTTTTTTGTTGTGCCTCAGCTTGGAGAATCGTTGCTTTTTGCCGCGCTTCCGCGTCTAGTAATTGCGCTTCCGCTTTACCTTTAGCAGAGTTAACGGCAGATTCGCGATCGCCTTCGGATGTTAAAATTGATGCGCGTTTGCGGCGTTCTGCCGACATCTGCATTTCCATTGATTCCTGCACAGCTCTAGAGGGAATTAAATCCCGCAGTTCTACCCGTGTAACTTTCACACCCCAAGGATCGGTAGCAATATCTAAATCTCGTAGTAAAAGTTCATTGATTTGCGAACGGGCGGTAAAAGTTTCATCCAATTCCAACTGCCCCATTTCCGCCCGAATCTGCGTTAATACCAAATTCACCATTGCTGATTGGAGATTTTCAACTTTGTAGTAAGCTTTCTCCATATCTACAATTCGCCAATAAACTACCGCGTCAACTTCAATTGCCACGTTATCGCGGGTGATGCATTTTTGCGGCGGAATATCTAATACTTTTTCTCTTATGGTTTCACGATAGACAACTCTATCGACAAAAGGAGTTACAAAATTAAGCCCTGGTTCTAGTTTTTTGTTATAGCTACCTAAGCGTTCAACTAAAGCTTCATTACCTTGGTTGATAACTTTCACAGAACCCGCCAAAGCTGAACCGCCTAAAGCTAAAAATACTAGTAAAAATAATTCATTCATTTTATCATCCTCCTTTTAAGGATTAAGAATGTAGTAAGTTCTCTGGTAATACAATTAAAGTTGTGCCTTCGCGCCTGACTACGTACACTTTTTGATGAGGCGCGATCGCCACAGCGTGATCTTCACACCGCGCCCGCCAAGAATTCCCCTCGTATATTACTCTTCCTGCTTTTCCAGCTGCAATTTCGGTTAATGTCTCAGCTTCTATTGCATCTTGAATTTTATTTCTACGTCGTGGTGACGGTAAAAAGCGCCGAAATAATAATATAAAAGCTATAGAAAGCGCTAGCCAAAGGAAAACCTGTATAGCTAACTGAGGCAAAATTACCGATACTAGTGCGACTACAAAGGCGCTGAAGCCCATCATCAAGGCGACAAAAGCCGTTGGCAGAATTAGCTCCATTAAACAAAGAAATGCCCCTGCCAGTAGCCATAGTAATGTAGGACTTATTAACATTTTGATATTCCAATCATTAATATTCAATCACTCTATAAAAATTAATTTAATTCTTGCCATTAAATGCATAGCTGTATATACTACTGAATTAATTTATTTTAACCTTTAGCTATTTTAAAAGGATATATAATCAATATTTGCAAGCCTTTTGTAAAAAAACTTTTCATTTAGCTAAATAGCAATTAAAACTTAAGGTCAGAATCATCTAGATTTTGAAATAGCGGCAGTTTATGCTAAGTTGAATTGCTGAGGCGCTGAATCAAAATCTTAATAATTAGGTTGTTAAGTTCTACACGGTTGAGCAAGAAGTGGGGTTCTTTCGCGCCAACAATCTCCGCTTCTATGCAAAAATAGAAAAATTGTCTGAATAAACACTTGATACTGAAGAAATAGCAGTGCAAGTTTGTGGAGAAACACTAGGTTATAGGTTTATGAAAGTTGGCGATCGCGTTCGTGTTAAAGAGTCCACTATTATTTACCATCATCCTGAACATCGCAGTCAACCCTTTGACATCAAAGGTTTAGAAGGAGAGGTAGTGGGACTTGCTAATGAATGGCAAGGCAAACCTATAAGCGCCAACCTGCCGATTTATGTCCAGTTTACGAAAAAATTTAAGGCTCACTTACGCGAAGCCGAACTAGAAATTATATCTTAAGTTGTAGCAATTGATTGTTAACGCCTCCGGCGAAACCAACTGAGAATATTGAATTCACCTCGCATCTGTTGTAACTCTTGTTGGTGGCGTTTAGCTGTTGCATAATACCAATCGCAATAACGCTTGAGAGCTTCACGAGACTGAACTTCTTGGTAAAACTGACTCGTTGCCTGGTATGCGGCAAAAGTTGCCTCACTGTCGGGTTGAGGCGCTGGGATAATTTGTCGTAATTCATCAGGCATGATTATATGTGAGGTGTGAAGTAAAAACTTTAACCTTCAACCTTGCTTTTAGTCCTCCTTGTGAAATTATAGCGATCGCTTCTCTAGTTAGTGCTATAGCTGACTAATGACCAATTAAAGCCAACCCCGCAAGCGATATACAACTAGCCCAATATATTCCTTGAAAGCGCGCGTAAAATTCTCTAAGCGACTACTATCAGGTAGTAGATTTAGCACTATATTTTGGGGACTATTTCGTAGTTCTCGCAGATCGTCAGCTGTAACTGAAAAATCAGTTGGTGCGGGAATTGCGGTAATTCCTTGGTGCTTGAAGATCAGTAGCGATCGCGGCATATGCATAGCCGAAGTTACCAGTAATACTTGGTGAATGCCATTGGAGTCTAATATCTTCTTGACATTTACGGCGTTTTCATAAGTATTTAAGGAATCAGGTTCTTGAATAATTGCCTCTGCTGGTACACTCATTTGCACGAGGATATTTGCCATATCCGCCGACTCTGGCGATCCTTTACCCCGCCAACGAATTCTACCTCCAGAAACAATTACTAAGGGAGCTTTCTGTTGGCGGTACAGTTGAGCAGCATAAAGCAAGCGATCGCCTTCCTCATTTAAATCTACCCCAGGACGTGGTCGACTTGCTGGCTTTGTCGCACCGCCCAAAACAACAATTGCTTCAGCATTTGGGATCGCAGGTGGAATATTCTGCCACTCTAGCGATCGCACTAGCGATCGCGTTACCCAGCCATTACTACCCACAAGCAAGACAATCAGCGCTCCTGCTATTGCCCCTGCTGCCCAGCGCGGACGTTTCCACAGTGTTATTAGTGCTACTACCATTAGTAAGCAGGCTAGCCCCAGAGGATAGAGAAATAAAGGCAGTAACTTAGATAGATATAAACTCATTAGTCATTAGTCACGCATTATGATGCTTACCCTACAACACTCGTAGCTACTTACAAGCGGCTACTGCTGTATTTGCAATGTGATCTAGGTTTTTATTTATCTTTAATTGCTAGCTTTAGTTGTTCCTCTAGCGGTTGGCTAGTATCTAAAGTTTGGACATAAGGGCGCTCCATTTCAGTAAATGATTCAGCAGTAGCTTGTTGTGTTTCTAGTAAGTCAGCAGTAGCATCAGCAATATCATTAGTACGTGATGCCAAGCGATCGCGCAATATATGAATTGGGGCAGTGCAGTGGAGAATTTGCAGAGGAAATTGCTGAAACTCAGCAGAGGTGATCGCATCTGTTCGCAACGAGGCGCGATCGTACTTGGCATCTAAAATCACCTTAAAGCCTCTACTTGCGAGCATAATTCCTAAGCCAAGTAAGCGCTCATAAGTTTGCTGTGTCATTTGCTCTGTATAAAGATCGTCTCCACCACGCTCTGTAAGCTTAATTCCACCTAAATGTTTCCGTACCGCATCCGAGCGGATATGAATTGCGTTTAACTGCCGCGCTAGCTGCCGTGCTACTGTACTTTTACCAGAACCAGATAACCCAGACATCAAAATTAATCTACCATTGCGGGGTTTTGTGTATTGCCAAGCTAGCTTGTAGTAATGAGCAGCTGTTGCGATCGCCTCCTCTTTGACAGCAGCTGGCACAGCAGGATCATCTAATAGAAAAGAATTTACCTTAGCACGGACATACGCCTGCCGACTTAAATACAACGGTAATACCTGTAATCCTTCCCAGTCTCCAGTCTGCTCTACATAAGTATTCAAAAACGCATTACCCAAATCTGGACGCTGCCGCGCTTCCAAATCCATTACAGTAAAAGCCACATCGTACATCACATCTACAAACCGAAACGGCTCATTAAACTCGATGCAGTCAAATAGCAAAATTTTGTCTTGCCACAAGCAGATATTTCTCAAGTGTAAATCGCCGTGACATTCCCGAATTTTGTGATCGGCAATTCTCTTAGTAAATAACTGCGGTTGCTCTGCAAAGAAATTATCCGTATATTGCTTAGTCTCCTCAAACTGTAACTGAGTCTGAGCAGTGCCAATATACTTCATGGTTTGCTCGTAGTTTTCATCAATAGCTTCCCTTACCTGAACAACTTCACCAAATGAGCGAATGTAATCATTTGTCTGCGCTTTCGCATGGTATTGAGCCACCACACGCCCCAGTTCTTCCATATGTGCTTCACTCAACTTCCCCTGCTCAAACATTGTGAGCAACAACGCGGCTTGCGGAAATTGGCGCATCTTCAGTGCGTATTCTACAGGCTGTCCCGTGCCACCTAACTGAAATCCAGCTTGCTCAGTTATGGGCAACACCTCTAGATAAATATCAGGCGCTCCCCTTTGGTTCATTCGCAACTCCTCAGCGCAAAAATGTTGGCGCTTGTCTAAGGTTGAGAAGTCCAAAAAGCCAAAATTTACTGGCTTTTTGATTTTGTATGCATAATCTCCAGTCAGCAGCACATAGGAAATATGAGTTTGAATTAGCTCAATTGGTTCTATAACCTGATGGGGATAAAACCCAGGCTGCAACATCTGTTGAATTAATGGCGGTAATTCTGTCATGTTCTTGATGTAAAGAAGTAACTACACTACTACCAAAATTGGTAGTTCAAACAGCAAAAAAACCAGGGGTTAGCCCCTGGTTTAATCAGCAATCAAAACAAATCTTAGCTAGCAGTTTCTGATGTGTCTTCGAGTTCAGCAACTTCAGCCTCCGCACCCGCTTCACGTCCTAATACTGATACAACAACTTGACTGAGCTCAATTAGAGATGTTACACCTTGGGGCAAGTTGAGTTCTTCAATACTGATACTGTCACCAACGTGCAAGTTAGAGACATCAATCTCAATTGCATCTGGGATATTCTCCGGCGCACATCGCACCTGAAGTTGAGTAAATACAGTGTCTAAGATCCCGCTTTCTTGCTTGACACCGATCGCTTCTCCAACAAAATGTATAGGTACTTCTACAGTAGTGTCACCATGACCTGCTACAGCAAAAAAGCTCAGGTGGTAGGGTGAACCTTTGGCGGGATGGGTTTGAACTTCCCGTAGTAAAGTCTTACCACGCCAGGGAATATCTGTAATGTTGAGTTCGATCAGTGTGTTGTTGACAAAGTTCTTTTTCAGCAGGCGTTCAACTGTTTTGGCATCAAGCGCCAAGGCAATTGATTCTGTACCTTTATGACCATACAAATTTGCCGGAATTAGCCCAGAGCGGCGTAAGGCTCTTGGTTTACTTCCGGGTTGCCGCTTTTGACATTCGACTGTGAGTTCCATAGGAGTGATGGGGGTTAGGGATTGAGGATTAGGAGCTGGGGAAAATAAACAAGAGGGATTACCATTGTCCCCCAGTTTTGCATTTTACAAAGCCACTGGTGTACCGTTGGCGTGTAACAGAGCGCGTTTAGGACCGTGAATCGGATCTTCGACGATGATCGTCTGATCGCGACTAGCACCAAGGGAAACGATCGCAATTGGAACTTCCATTAACTCTGCGAGGAATTTTAGGTAATCCAGTGCTTGGTGTGGTAAATCTTCTAAGCTCCGGCAATTTTCTGTTGATTGTTGCCAGCCGGGTAGCGTTTGATAAATTGGGCGACATTTGGCAAACTGACGCGCATTACTCGGAAAGTCCTCGCAGCGTTTACCGTCGATTTCATAGGCAACGCAGACTTTAATTTCCTCTAGTTCGTCCAATACATCTAATTTAGTAATTGCTAGGCAATCCATGCCGTTAATCCGCACAGCGTAGCGACCAATTACAGCATCGAACCACCCACAGCGCCGCTTACGTCCTGTTGTTGTGCCAAATTCTGCACCGCGATCGCATAAACCTTCGCCTATTTCTGAGTCTAGTTCTGTAGGGAAAGGTCCTTCTCCGACTCTGGTTGTATAAGCTTTGGCGACTCCAATCACGCGATCAATCATTGTCGGACCTACGCCAGTACCTACGCAAGCTCCACCAGCTACAGGGTTGGAGGAAGTTACATAAGGATAAGTACCGTGATCTAAATCTAGTAGTGTGCCTTGCGCTCCTTCAAATAAAATATTCCGGCGTTTTTGAATAGCGTCGTAAATCTTTAGAGAAGTATCTACTACATGAGGACGCAAGCGATCGGCATATTCTAGATATTGCTCAATTACAATTTCTGGATCTAGTGGCGGTAAGTTGTAGAGCTTTTCGAGGATGACATTTTTATAATTAATCGCCCATTGCAACTGTTTACGCAGTCCGGAAGCATCCATCAAGTCTAAAACTCGAATTCCTGTGCGCTCAGATTTATCCGCGTAAGTCGGACCAATACCGCGCCCAGTTGTACCGATTTTGTGATTTCCCCGCCGCTCTTCCGATGCTTGATCAATTAAGCGATGGTACGGCATTGTTACATGGGCTGTCTCGGAAATCAGCAGATTTTTAGTTGAAATATTAAATTTTTCTAGCTGATCTAGTTCGGTAATTAATACTTGGGGGTCAATAACTGTGCCGCAACCGATAATACATTCGGTTTCTGGATACAAAATTCCCGAAGGAATCAAGTGCAGTTTGAATGTTTGACCTTGGACAACAATTGTATGTCCAGCATTTACACCCCCTTGGTAACGTACAACAATATCAGCTGACTTACTTAGCAGGTCTGTAATTTTTCCTTTTCCTTCGTCGCCCCACTGAGCGCCGATGACAATGACGTTAGCCAAAGTTTTTTTAATATTAAAGTTTTCACAAATTACAATTATCAGCAGATAACGCTCACAATGTCAACTTGATTTAAGTAATAATATTATTTTAGGGCGCTGTAACCTGCCAATACTCATATGCGGAGTGCGATCGCACTTATCGATTCAGCTTTCTGCCTTAAATAGCTCAAACTTCCCGCATCTATATTAAAAGGAAAGGAGTTGCTGTGACTTTACACGCTGAATTACACCGCCATTTAGGTGGCTCGGTTGTGCCACGTATTCTTTGGCGCTATTTCCAGCGTCATTCGGCGGAAATTGTGAAGCGGTTTGCTGACTATCCAGAATTTGAGGATTTTTACACTAAGCCTCGCAACACCTTAGACGAATATCTAGAACTGCATACCCTTGTAGAAAGTGTCCAAACTCTACAAACACTACCTTATTTTATTTATCGCTTGATTCGCGGCGCTTACATTTTTGAGAACTTGGCTTATTTAGAATTGCGTTACACGCCGTATCTGCGAACGCCAGAGCATTTGAGCCAATCGCAACGAATTGACCAAATGGCTGAAATTGTGCAAGTTGTTGGTACTAGTAGTAAAGTGCCTCAATATCCAATTGTAACTAGCCAGATTTTATGTATGCACTCGCGGCTACCTTATGAAGTGAATAAGGCAATTGTTGATTTAGCAGCTGAAAATAAAGAGTATGTCTGCGGCATAGATGTTGCTGGGGGAGATAGTTACTACGCTCAACGCCTAGAAGAATTTATCTCCTTATACGAGTATGCGCGATCGCACGACATTAACACTACAGGACATCTTTATGAAACTACGTCCGGCTGTTACCCAGAATTATTACCTTATTTAATGCGGATTGGTCATGGTATTCAAATTCCGTTACTGCATCCTGAATTACTGAGTGAACTAGCTAGGCGCAATCAGTGCCTGGAGGTTTGTCCTACCACATACTTAAAAACGGGAACATTAGAAGATATGCGTTCCCTCAAATTAGTATTTGACCGTTGTTTCGATGCCGGGGTAGACATTGCCATCTGCACTGATAATGCTGGTTTGCACAATGTGCGTTTGCCTTTTGAGTACGAAAATCTCCTTACTCAAGACATTATTAACTTTGAACAATTGCAAGCTTGCCAAGATGCGGCTTTTCGTCATGCTTTTGCTTGGCCTTATCGTCAACGTCCAGCATCTATTTTAACGAATTTGTTACAGCTAGAATCTAGTGCCGAGAATACATCTTTGCTACAATCTCAAGTTTAGTAAATACCAGATACTTTGAGGAAAACGATAGAATTATCCTAAAAGTTGTCATTTAGAGGTAATTTATAGTAAAATTTTTTAGCGGTCAGCAGTCAGCTTTAACGAAAAAAGCTCTATATCAAGCTAAAGAACTAGAAAGTTTAGCTGTGAAATTTTTGATTGAAGACCAAATCTGTAAGGTTTAAGCTTATATAAATAAGACCTCCAAGTTGTGAAGGTCATCGGTCAACTTCAGAACTTGAGGTTCAAGCTACAAGCTTAGAGGGGTAGTATATATACACCGCTTCTCAAGAAGTGGATATTTTGCTAATCTGTTTCGCACGATTTCAGTTGAATTCATGAAGTCTTATCTTGCTGCCGCAATTCAAATGACCAGTCTGCCTGATGTCGAAAAAAATTTGGTTCAGGCTGAAGAATTAATTGACCTTGCCGTACGTCAAGGTGCTGAGTTAGTGACATTGCCAGAAAACTTTTCCTTTTTGGGACGTGAGGCAGAAAAAATTGCTCAAGCAGAAGCGATCGCCCAAAAAAGTGAAAAATTCCTCAAAACAATGGCGCAGCGCTTTCAAATAACTATTTTAGGCGGCGGCTTTCCAGTTCCCGTAGATACAGACAAAGTTTACAATACGGCTCTATTAATTGACCCTAATGGTCAAGAACTCGCGCGTTACCAAAAAGTACATTTATTTGATGTTAATGTGCCAGACGGCAACACTTATCGAGAATCTAGCACCGTTATGGCAGGCACACAGTTACCTACAGTACATAGCTCAGAGCAACTAGGTAACTTAGGGCTTTCAGTATGTTACGATGTCCGTTTTCCCGAACTTTACCGCCATCTGGCGTATAAGGGAGCAGATATTTTATTTGTTCCGGCTGCGTTTACTGCCTACACAGGCAAAGACCACTGGCAAGTGTTACTGCAAGCAAGAGCAATTGAAAATACCTGTTATGTTATCGCTCCCGCACAGACAGGGCAACACTACGCTTTGCGCTACTCTCACGGTCACGCGATGATTATTGATCCTTGGGGAGCAATTTTAGCGGATGCTGGCGAAAAAACAGGAGTTGCGATCGCCGAAATTAATCCGGTGCGCCTAGAGCAAGTGCGGCGACAGATGCCTTCTTTGCAACACCGTGTATTTATTTAGTCATTGATCATTAGTCATTAGTTTTTTTGCGCTTAGATTGGGCGATCGCTGATATAAAAAAGCGGGTAGTGTTCATCTACCCGCTTAACCTTTTAACTATTAAGCTTTTAGACAGTTACAGCTGTCTTCTTGGTTGTAGCGTTCAATTCGCCCTTGGCATATTTAGCAGCAAATTCATCTAGACTTACTTGCTTGAGCTTAGTGCCATAACCTGCGGCTCCAAACTGTTGATAGCGATCGGCACAAACTTTCTGCATATACTTAATCGAAGGCTTGAGGAAGTGACGTGGGTCAAATTCCTTCGGGTTTGCAGCCAAGGCTTCGCGTACCGCCGCCGTAATTGCCAGACGATTGTCAGTGTCGATATTCACTTTCCGGACACCGCTCTTGATGCCTTTTTGGATTTCCTCAACTGGCACACCGTAAGTTTCTGGAATTTGACCGCCGTACTGGTTAATAATCGCGAGTAAATCTTCTGGCACAGAAGATGAACCATGCATTACGAGGTGAGTATTTGGCAGACGGTTGTGGATTTCCTCAATCCGGCTAATTGCCAAGACTTCTCCCGTTGGCTTACGAGTAAATTTGTAAGCACCGTGACTTGTGCCAATAGCAACTGCCAAAGCATCTACCTGAGTTTGCTCAACGAAGTCAACAGCTTGATCTGGATCGGTTAACAACTGATCGTGCGACAAAACGCCTTCTGCACCGTGTCCGTCTTCCGCCTCACCCATGCCAGTTTCTAAAGAACCCAGGCAACCAAGTTCACCTTCAACACTAACACCAACAGCGTGAGCCACTTCTACGACTTTGCGAGTAACATCAACGTTGTACTCGTAGCTAGCTGGAGTTTTAGCATCTGCCTCTAGAGAGCCATCCATCATCACGCTGGTGAAACCATGCTTAATTGCGGAATAGCAAGTAGCTGGGCTGTTACCATGATCTTGGTGCATGGCAATGGGGATGTGGGGGTAGGTTTCCACAGCCGCTAAAATTAAGTGACGCAGAAAGTATTCTCCCGCATAGGAGCGAGCGCCGCGCGAAGCTTGCAAGATCACGGGGCTATCTGTCTCATGAGCAGCCTTCATAATGGCTTGAATCTGCTCCATGTTGTTAACGTTGTAAGCTGGGATGCCGTAACCATTTTCAGCCGCGTGATCTAACATCAGCCGCATCGGTACGAGCGCCATATATAGTCCTCCTAATCTGGTTTTTAGCTAGTTTTTAGACAAGCGCAATTATTACGCTAATCTTAAGATATTTTTCAACTTTTAGGAAATTGTATCAAAAGATTCTATAAAACCTGGGATGAAATGCGATCGCACTCATAAAATTATTAATCCGGAACTTCGTTTTTTCAAGATAGATAGCCCAAGAAAAATAAGCGGTTCAACGGCGTTAGGCTGCTTGCTCTATGTACAAAGTTGCGAAGTGTAAACACCCAGCGTATAGCTCACGCTAGATGTATGGTGTTGGTCTATAAGTTGCAACAAATATAACCAAAGAAATAAGCTATGCTACTTTTAAGTATCATTTTATAGATATAGTATCCATGATTCAGCAACTGTCAGTATTTGAAGAGGAAGGCAAAGATAGTGCGAGATGCTTTTATAGGAACATTGAGGAGTCTGGTTTTAACTACCAGGAAGTTGATATAGGTGATATCACGTTTAAAGCAGGACAAACTGAATCAGTGCATAGGTGGTTTCGTCTCACCCCAAGCTATTCGCCTAGTCTAGTACGATTTTTAATCAAAGCATTTGAAATCACCAGAAATAACTTTGTAGTTGATCCATTTAGTGGCAGGGGAACAACGATTATAGAATGCCAGAAGCAAGGAATAAAGGCTCTTGGTGTTGAGATAAACCCTTTACTTCAGCAAGTTGGGAACAAATCTCTCATCTGGGATGTAAGCAACCTTTACCTGGTGAAAACCTATCTTAAAGAAATATTCAATTTAATTGAAAAGTACAAAGAATACTCACTTGAGGCAGTTATTGAAACATTTAATACAAAAGTTCCCATTATTCATAATGTCTTTCGATGGTGGAAAATTCATGCTTTAAAGAACCTAATCATATGCCGTGAGACGATGAAGAAGGAAGAATATTCTCCTATTTATCAATATTTATGGTTAGCCTTAAATAAAGCGTGTATAGACTGTGCAAATATTCATAGAAATCATCCAACAATTACTTTTGATGATGCTCATCAAAGGGATATAGACGTTTATCATGAAGTTAGTAGTAATTTAAATACTATATGTGATGATTTGCAAAATCTTAGAGAAGACGAAATTTCTTTTTCAGAACTTAACTTTATTAATTTAGCTGATTCAACGAATAATCTAGAAGCCACAATTCATCGTTCTATTGACTTTGTAATTACTTCACCTCCCTATCCAAACCGATATAGCTATGTTCATCAGACTAGACCTCAATTACACTTTATGGAGCTATTAGAAAATGTCCGGCAAGCTACAGAAATAGACTTGCAAGCAGTCGGCGGCACATGGGGTAGAGCTACCTCTATTTTGCAGAATGAGTTGATCGTAGTTCCTGATGATATTAGGTCATATCTTTGTTATTACGATAAACTAAAAGATAAAAATATCTTAATGTGCAATTATGCTACGAAATACTTTATCGATTTATGGAGACATATAAGAGCCTTAAAGCAAACTACATCAAGTAGCTTTCAAGGTGCATATGTCGTAGGAAATTCAAGGCTTTCAGATATAGAAATATTTACTGAAGTAATTTTAGGTAAACTTTTCAAACATGAAGGTTTTAAGGTTGAAAGACTAATTTCTTTCCGGAAGAGAGGAGGCAAAAAGCGCTTATATGAAACGGCTGTGTGTATTAGAAATTAGAAAAAATATTATCTATCTCCTGCTTCAGAGACTCAGAACTTCTTTGGAGAAAGCTATAAAGATCAAATCCAGTAATTAATTGAACCAAATTAAAACTGTTTATTCCTTCATAGAGTTCCCAACTCCTCGATAACCTAGCTAGAGGGCTTCTTAAAGATGTGTTGCAAAACACTAGCATCACGGGCAAAATTTGATAAGACTTCAAAGCTAATGACATATCATAATCAGCCTGAATTCTCTTTGAATCCCCAATTTGATAGCAAGAACGAATCTCAAAACCTATTCCCTGATATTCCATCCAGGCTTCAGGAATATTTTGGTTAAATTTATCTCTTCTGATTAATCCATCAGTAGAGCGAACTTGGATACGATCACCTATTTGAACTTGTACACTGAAGTGGAGATCACTTTCGTTTAAACCAAAACTTTCTTTTAATAAATAGCCAAATAAAGCCTCATACATATCGCCAAGCTTCCGATGTAAAGAAGTTACAAGGTTTCCTCCTACCCTTGCAATAATATATCTTTCGTCATCTAAACCTAGAACACCAAAAGCAGGATCGCGTGCTATCAATTGCTGAAATTGCTCTCGGTTTTTTATACCTATATAACTTTTGTAAGGACTGAAATCTAAAACTTTTCTAATATTTGTTACAGCTAAGTTAAGTAGTTCAACTTCATTAATCACTTAAACTTATCCTCACTTTCAATTTCTTCATCGAATAAGTCTTTAACTGTAACTTGAAGAGTATCAGCTAAACGCAATATATTGAGCAAGCTGATATTTCGTTCGCCTCTTTCGACAGCACCAACATATGTACGATGTAACTCAGCCTTATTTGCAAGTTCATCTTGCGACAACTTTAAACGTTTTCTAAAATAGCGAACCCGCAGTCCAAAAGCCTTCATTCTGGCATCCATGACTGCTAACTTTTGGTTTTTAGCTTATTGATCGCCAGGTTACAAGAATGAATCATATAAGTCGACAGCATATAAGTAGCATTTATTAAAATGCTCTGTGCTTCCGTAGATAATCTCAGCTTACTGTCTCCACAGATAATTGAGCAATCTAACTATTTATTCAATACCATATAGCGGCATGACATACTTATTTGCCGTACTTCCTGCACCTAAGCATGAGCGCTTCTCCGTGAAGTAGTGCGATCGCTCAAAGAACAGCTGCTCCTCCAGAACTTCATTTTTTCAATGATATATAGCCTACGGTGCAATCAGGGGTTGAATTTATGATCACCATTAACATGAATGCCCAATAGAGGTAAGTATTGGGTTTTCTAGCAGCAAGACAACTTAGAAAAGGTGCGATTACTTTATTAAATAGGACTTACGCAGCAGTAACGGAAAAACGAACCGCAAAGAACACAAAGTACACAAAGGAATAAGAGTTTGAGAGGGTTTTTGCGTAAGTCCTGTTAAAGTGAAAAAGGGAGATAACAATTAGCTAGTTAGTCTCCCTTGCTGCATATTTTGAGTGAAATTCGGGCAATTAGTGACCTATTCTGCCTTAGTTAAAGATTTACTTGCTAATACCAACTGCTTGCCAAGCTTTTGCATAACGCCCTTAAAGCCGCGTGGGGCAACAGCAGCAATTTCAGTAGTTTGTTCGCCCACTTGAGTCAGAGCTTTAGCGATCGTTTCGGGTTTGGCGTTGCTGCGCTTGAGGACTTGCTTCAATTCCTTCAGACTGGTTGCAAGTTGTTTGTATTGCTCACCTTCTGCTTTATGCACCAAGTTGTACCAAAGGTCAATTGCGCTCACAGCTGCTTCAGGATCAAGCGAGGTGAGTTCTTCGCCTTCTGCCTTTTCAACTAAAGTATCAATTTGCTGGTGATACTCTTGATCTTCTGCCTTAGCGATTGAAGTACCAGCTTTGCGGAGTTGCTTACCTAAACGTTGAACAGGTTGCTTCAAATCCTTTTCGGCGTTGCTAGAAAACTCGCTAGTTTGTTCACCAACGTGGATCAGCACTTCGCTAATTTCGTGTCCAGTAGCTTTGCCACTCTTGAGCAGTTTTTGTAGCTCTTTCAGCCCACTTGCTACTTCTTTCACGGGCGGTTCTTTGAACTTGTGAAGAAAGTTGTACCACCGCTCAACTAAACTCAAAGCGCTTTCAGCTTCAATCCCGCTTAAATCGCCTTCCATTGATTTGCTCAATTGTGCGATTTCCTGGTTCGCGTCAAATTCAGCTTGAGCATCATCAGCACCAGCCTTAGAAGAGGCGGTTTCTTCAGCTTCTTTCTTAGTTGCCATTGTGCCTTTGTGTTAACAAACGTAAAGTTTACAGACTAAGCCTACAAAGCCGTTAGCAGTCTTTCCTCACTCTTAAGAGGCAAAATATGTAAGCAAAAATCCTTTAGAGGTAACTCGATTGGGAGAAAAATTGCCGTAGTTGCTTAACCTAAATCTGCAATGTTGTAACCATCTGTTTTTATAATCATCCTGGCGCTGGGAACCATAGCGCGATCCTCCTATTTTTCCACGAGCATAATGCGATCGCGTTCTGCACAAATAGTGTTTGCTCTTGGTGCTGAAACTACAGGGGTTGTTGGCATCACATTGTACTGCAACGCCTGCAAGTGAGCTATTACTAAGTCTGCATTGAAAAACTGATACAGTAATTTGAGCCACCGCATTAAAGGAACTATTAGCAATTAATTAGTTCTCTATTAAGCATCAATACCTGTAAATTATAAAACTGATAAATTCCATCATAAAATCATGCAGCAATGTATATCAGTTGCTAACTTGTCATTCAAATTTATGAAATTAGATTTTATTCCTCAAAGTTGGCGACGGCTAAGTCAGAGACTACTCACACTTCTGTTTCTGATGTCGTTCAGTACGGTATTGCTAGTAAACAACTTTACTCCGGCTCTAGCCCAGCTACCCCAGCCGGAAATTCGCGGCGTTTGGATGACAATTAATGACTTTGACATCCTCAAGGAGCGGAGCAAAGTGCAAGATGCAATGAGGCAATTAAAGCGGCTGCACTTTAACACGGTTTATCCTGTAGTTTGGAATTCTGGCTATGCAATGTATCCCAGTGCTGTAGCGCAACAGACAGGCATTCAATCCTTTGTCTACAAAGGCTCAGATGGACAAGATATTATCGCCGACGTTATTGCCCAAGCTCATCGCCAAGGCTTACTGGCGATTCCTTGGTTTGAGTTTGGGTTCATGGCTCCCCCAACCTCAGAGCTGGCATTGCAACATCCAGATTGGCTCACTACCAAACGAGATGGTAGCCAAACCTCTATAAGTGCTGCTGGTGAGGTGATGTGGCTCAATCCCTTTCATCCGGATGTGCAACAGTTTATTACCAACCTGGTGTTGGAAATTATGACTAAATACGATGCCGATGGCATTCAGTTTGACGATCATATGAGTTTGCCCCGCGAATTTGGCTACGATCAATACACAGTTGCACTGTATACTCAGGAAACCGAGAAAGATCCACCAACTAATGCTGAAGATCCTCAATGGGTACGCTGGCGTGCTGATAAGATTACGGCATTTATAGTGCAACTCAACCAAGCGGTAAAAGCAAGAAAACCTGATGTAATTTTCTCTGTTTCCCCAAATTACTACGACTTTGCCTACAAGTTTCAATTGCAAGACTGGCTCACTTGGTTACGGCTAAGTATTGTAGATGAGCTAATTATGCAAGTTTATCGCTCTGAACTAGAAAGTTTTACTGCCAAGATTTCCCGCCCAGAAATTCAAGAAGCCCAACAAATAATTCCCACTGGTATCGGGATTATGGCAGGTTTAAGAACTCGTCCAGTACCAATGCGCCAAATTGCCTCCCAGGTGCGAGCAGCCCAAAATCGAGGCTTAGGTGTAGCTTTATTTTACTACGAAAGCCTCTGGGACTACGGTCCAGAAACCGCTACAGAGCGGCAGGCTGGATTTCAAACATTATTTCCCTCGCTGGCACGAACCGATAAAATTGAATAGCTTGATATCTTTATCGATGATTTGGCACAAGTGGTAGAAGTAGCTAGCTAGCTTTACTGGCATAGCACCATTACTAAAAATATAAATCTACGGGTTGATGGTTGTCAGCGCTCCTAGAGAGCGTCTTAATAGTGTTTAAAACTATAGGGTTTGTTAGCTATCATACTGGGTGGTGCTAATTTAGAAGTAAGCGATCGCGCCTAAAAATTTACTCCTCCAAAAGCCCATTCAGAAATTTGCTTCACGACCTTTGCTAGCTTTTAAGCATTACATTTTTTAACACATTATTGGATTCGTTTTAAATAACCCTGGGGGTTAAACGTCATTAAAAATTTTTCTCGGGATTGATCAACGATAAAATCTTTGTTCCGACTTAAAAACTCTTCTAATGCTTCAAAAGGACCGTCTCCAAAAGATTTGTATGTTGGATGCCCATTTATATTTGTATCCTCTACAATCATGTAGCTTCCAACACTCACATAAGGTGCGAAAAGACTCAACTCCGCCGATACATGAGCCTTTGAGTGATCTGAGTCCAATATTACCAACCTTGTCTCAGCAGGGCGAGCATCAAGCAATAAACTTATCAACTTCGGGTCTGCACTAGAACCATTGACATATTTAATTCTGGGGTGATTTGGTCTGGTAGGATAGTCCAAAATGTCTATTGTGATAATTTGACCCTTACCAATAATGTCTAGTAGGTGTGCTATGTACAAGGCACTGCCACCCATATGAGTACCTGTTTCTATTATCAGGTCAGGTTTGATTTCAGCAATGATTTCCTGATAAATCCATAAATCCAGTGGGCATTTTAAGCAAGGAACACTCATCCAGTAAGTGCGGTTGTAAATAGAACCTTCATCATTCACCCCGTTGTAATAGAGATTGTGAAAATCATCAACTATAGATTTTTCGCGTGATGTCATATGTCGCATTCAGGTGAATTATTATTTGGTCGAGATTGATTTGTAGCAAACAAGAAGGCTTTTTTACAAGCGCTCTAACTATTATTCAACCGTTGAGAGCAATCTAATACACTTATTTTTCATCTTATTCCACACAGATCAAAATTCTATTAATATAGAGCGGTCTAAAATCTATATGCGGGTTTATTTTATTTAAATATGAGCGCTTTTCACTCAAGGTGTGTCTAGACGAAGTAGTAGTGCGATGCCCCAAGGGGGCTTGCCGCCTTGGGGCATCGCTTGCCAAATAATTGCAAATCACAAATTTCGTTATTTTACGAGAAAATGCGATCGCACCTTGCACCAATCAGTTAGCAAATTGAGAAATAGTTTTATATGGGTCGCCTGGGATTCGAACCCAGAACTATTCGGTTAAAAGCCGAGTACTCTACCGTTGAGTTAGCGACCCAATGATTTTTGACACCGTTTATAACAATAACATGAATCGCTGTAAAAATGAAAGCATTTTTGATAAAATTGACGAAGTCAACGCAGGCTCTGGCTTAAAAAGCCAGAGTACCGTTGACTTTTAGGCGAATAAGGGTGTCACAACTAGCTTTTGGTGGTAGGGTGATTAGTTGCTCTCCAGTATTAAGGGCATTTCGGGGAGCGCTCCAAGGTTCTAGACAATAAAAGTCTTGATCTTTAAGCGTCCAAAAAACTAGGGTGGAATAAGTATCGTCCCAGTCTAGCTGTAACTGCAAGTTGCGGCTGGTATCTGTGACAGTTGCCGAGCGATCGCTCAGATCACGAAACGCCGCATCAATTTCATCGCTGTTGAAGTCAAAGTCACCGCTAAATGGATAAGTTGTCTTTGTTTTTTGATCTTGAAATTGATTACCAGGAATCTCAAACTTCAGTCCAGCTTTGTCTGACACAAGGAAGTAAGGATGCAGCCCTGTTGAAAAAGGCATTGGCTGGGGTGAATGATTGGTATATCGTTGCTTAATCTCTAGACTGTTACCCAAAATTTGGTAAGTAAAAGCAAGCTGAAAGTCAAACGGGTAAACAGCGCGTGTTTGCTCGTTGCTATTGAGAACAAGAGTTAAACTGGCAGAACCTTCAGTTCCTTGATTTGTGACTTCCCAAGACAAATCGCGGGCAAAGCCATGTTGCTTCAGCGTGTACTGTTGACCATTATGGGTATAGGAGTTGTCTGGTAAGTTACCGCAGATCGGAAACAAAATCGGAATTCCACCCCTGACACTTAATTGCGGATTAGTAAACCGTTGAGCATCCAAGTAAAGAATTTCTTGTCCTTGGATGCGCCATTGGGTAATAATCCCACCACGCTCTGGGACAACCTCTAAAGAAGAATTAGCTCTCTCATCGGACAAAATATAGGTTTTGTATTGCCGTTCTTCAGATGTGTAGACCTGAAAAGGGTGATCTTTAGGCATTGCAAATACTTTTTTCTAACGCTTAATTGTCTTCTGCAAATATGAACCGATATAGCTCACTAGGATCGGGTTCTGGGCTACTTTCAGCAAATTTAACCGCTTCGTCTATTAGCTGTTGAATTTTACGCTCAATTGCTTTGAGTTCTTCTGCTTCTACTAAATTCTGCTCTGTTAGATAAGCTGCCAACTTCTTAATTGGATCGCGGGTAAACCAGAATTCTTTTTCAACCTTAGAGCGTAGTTCGTCAGGATCGGCTAAAGAGTGTCCCCGAAAACGATAAGTAAGAGCTTCAATTAAAGTCGGACCTTCACCAGATCTTGCCCTAGCTACGGCTTCTTCGGCTACTGCGCGTACAGCCAAAACATCCATACCGTCAACTTCCACACCCGCCATGCCAAATACACTGGCTTTTTTGTAGATTTCTGGTTGAGAAGTTGCGCGTTCGTGCGCCATGCCGATCGCCCATTTATTGTTTTCGACTACATAAATAATCGGCAGTTTCCACAGCGCCGCCATATTCAAGCATTCAAAAAACTGCCCATTGTTAGCAGCGCCATCACCAAAAAAGCAAGCCGTTACTTGATCGGCACTTGCATCTCCCATTGCTTCCCGACGATATTTACTTTGAAAAGCAGCACCAGTAGCAACCGGAATTCCTTCAGCTACAAAAGCATAGCCTCCTAATAAGCCATGTTCAGCCGAAAACATATGCATTGAACCGCCGCGACCTTTACTGCACCCTGTCGCTTTACCAAATAACTCCGCCATTACTTCTTTCGCTGGAACTCCTGCACTTAAAGCATGAACGTGATCGCGGTAGGTACTGCAAACGAAATCTTCACCTGGTCGCATTGCCTGAATTACACCAGTTGAAACGGCTTCTTGACCGTTGTACAGGTGAACAAAGCCAAACATTTTGCCTCGATAATACATTTCAGCGCATTTGTCTTCAAAGAAGCGCCCTAATGTCATGTCTTCGTATAGCTTTAAGCCTACTTCTTTAGTAATTTGAGCCGAATTAGCCTCAAAAGTTGGTAATGTTCTTTCTTGAACCATTTTGGATTATCCTCGTAGTGATATATATATTTTTAAATTTGAGCGCTAGTAATCTAAATCAATATGGCTGCGGAACTAAAGAGTAAAGTGTGAAATCCACAAGTTATTATAATGGCACGGTTTGGCTGACCTGAAAAACGCTACTGTATTTTAGTTTTTGTTGTTTGTGGTGCTGGGGAAGTAGGCTGTGCAAATTCCACTTGATTACTACCGGATTTTGGGCTTGCCAATTCAGACGAGTGCTGAACAATTGCAGCAAGCTTACCGCGATCGCACCATCCAATTGCCGCGTCGGGAATATTCCCCAGCCGCGATCGTCGCTCGAAAGCAACTTATAGAACAAGCTTATGGAGTGCTGTCGGAGCCAGCAAAACGCGCTGTCTACGATGCTAACTATTTTGCCTACACTTACGACCACGATGATCAGCGTGCTGCTACAGCCACTACTCACACTCCAAGTATCGACATTGGGGAAGAACTGTTTGTTGGCGCTTTATTAATTCTCCAAGAGCTAGGAGAATACGAACTGGTATTAAACTTGGGTACTCCGTACCTAAAGGCTAACGCTACAACTGAAGACGGGCAAAAAAGTAACCTAGATATTCGCTCTGATATTGTTTTGGCGATCGCTCTTGCCAGCCTAGAACTAGGTCGAGAGCAATGGCAGCAAGGTCAATATGAAAATGCTGCTACTTCTCTAGAAAACGGTCAACAATTACTGCTACAAGAAAATTTATTCCCCAATATTCGTAACGAGATTCAAGCTGATCTTGATAAGCTGCGACCTTACCGAATTTTAGAATTACTCGCACAGCCTGGAGATAACCCAACAGAACGCCGCTCCTGGGGATTAAAGTTGTTACAGGATATTTTGGCACAACGAAGCGGTATTGATGGTACTGGCGATGATGGTTCCGGTCTTAGTCTTGATGACTTTCTGCGGTTTATTCAGCAACTGCGTAGCTACCTAACAACCGCAGAGCAGCAAAGTTTGTTTGCAGCAGAAAGCCAACGTCCCTCTGCTGTTGCTACTTATTTAACAGTTTATGCTTTAATCGCACGCGGGTTTGCCCAACGTCAGCCAGTGCTAATTCGGGAAGCAAAGCTGTTACTGATGCGTTTGGGTAAGCGCCAAGATGTAAACCTAGAAAAATCAGTATGTTTCCTGCTACTAGGGCAAACAGCAGAAGCAAGTCGGGCGCTGGAACTAAGCCAAGAATATGAAACTCTCGCCTTTATTCGGGAAAATTCTCAAGATTCGCCCGATTTACTACCAGGGCTATGTCTTTATAGTGAACGCTGGCTACAAAGCGAGGTTTTTCCGCAGTTTCAGGATTTGACACAGCAGCGAGCTTCACTTAAAGATTACTTTGCCGACAAACAAGTTCAAGCTTATCTAGAAGCGCTGCCAACCCAGACAGAGGCAACAAATGAATGGGCTGCGGTAGCACCATCTACTCACAAAACAACTCCTACTCGTCAAAGTGAGTCTCAGCGAGAACTTTCGCCAGCTACATCTTCTGTGGCGATCGCGCCTGCTGCGGAGCGGACTACAAAAGTGCCTACTAATCAAAACCGCACTCTACTACCCAATGCTTCTACCCTAGTCCCAGCGCCAGCGTCGCCACAACAACCAAGAAGGCGCACACGAAATCGCTTTGATTCTGTTGGCGATCATGGCACAGCACTAGTACAGCGACACAGCAGTAGTTTGGCTCCGGTAAGAATCTCCAGAACTAAGAAAACGCGGCTAATATTACTAGCTCTGGCTGGCTGCTTGGGTATAGTTGTTTTAGGGTTTTTGATTAGTCAAGTAGCCGCTTGGTTAAGGAATTCTGCTCCGGCACCATTACAAGGAGAGCAACTACTAGTAGAGCTAAATCAACCACCGTTACCTATTCCTAGTCCTGGTAGTCAACTCTTAGCTGAGGAGCCAATAAACCAGGAAGTAGCTGAACAAGTAATTCAAACCTGGCTATCTACAAAAGTAGCAGCTTTTGGTGCTGATCATGCTGTTAATAAATTAGCGGCAATTTTAGCTGAACCAGCTTTATCCCAATGGCAGCGACGAGTTCAACAAGACAAGGCAGCTAATCAATATCGGCAGTTTAAGCACAGTCTGCAGGTGAATTCTGTGCAAACAACAACTCCTAATCAAGCTCAGGTAGAAGCAACTGTAAATGAAGTGGCACAGGTTTATAAAAACGGACAACTTAATAAAAATGGCTCTTACAATGACAATTTGCGCGTCCGCTATGATTTGATTCGCCAAAATAGTCAGTGGCGCATTCGGGAAATGACGGTTCTAAAGTAGGCTGCGTAATGTTTTAAGGTGTCTTTGCCTTGACTAGGAGCGCCTTTATTGAAGTAAGTCCAGTAGTTTAATTCTGGTAGAAGAGTTGAGTGTTTTTCCTCGCGCTGCTTCCTAATTTAATTATCTACAACTAATTGTCATCATATTTTGACATTTTGCTACTCAGAATGCGATTTAATCTCGTTTCAGCTCAATTATTCAGACTCAAGAGGCTACTATGTCATCAAATCTTGACATAACGATCCCCAAATAGCTTGTAAATGCGTACAATTACTCAAAACAGTCTCAATAACCCCTTGATCCCCTTTAAGGTTTGATGCTTAATATCAATTAACACGCGGCATCGCGTTGATCCCAAAAAAGCTGTTTGGTAGCAATTTTCGGAAATCAGTATCAGGGCGATCGCCCGTGTTATGGGCAATCTTGTCCCATGAGTTAGGCATAAGTTGTAGTAGCATCTGGGCTTAATTGCGTTCGTTATATATCTCGGCTCCAGAAAAAATTAACTTACTGTTCAAACTACCCCCAACAAAATCATGGCAAAAGAACGTCCACCCCTAGAAGAAATGACACTGCGGCAATTACGCAAAGTTGCCAGTGAATGTGCCATCTCTCGCTATAGCCGGATGCGTAAATCGCAATTACTAGCAGCGATTCAACAAGTCCAGCGCAGCAAAGTATCAATTAGTCCATCTCGTACACTGGAGGCACAAGAAGCAGTGGAGGCAGCAAAATTTGAATTAGGTCAGGAAGACCGTACTGGTGGAATTTTCTCTGATGTTGATGAGGATCTAGCTGATCTACCATCAGGTTATGGAGAGTCCCGCATTGTACTTATGCCCCGTGATCCACAATGGGCTTATACTTACTGGGATATTCCCAACGAGCATAAACAAGAACTACGTCAACAAGGTGGACAACAGCTAGCGCTGCGAATTTACGACGTTACTGATATTAATTTGGAGTACCAAAGTCCCCACAGTATTCAAGAATATCCTTCAGATGAACTAGCGCGGGAATGGTATTTGCCAATTCCCGTAAGCGATCGCGATTATGTAGTTGATGTCGGTTATCGTTGCGCTGATGGTCGCTGGCTGGTTTTGGCTCGTTCTACTCCTGTCCATGTTCCCCCCGTATATCCGAGTGACTGGATTGAAGATCACTTCGTTACAGTTAACTTTGAGGAAGATTTACGTAGTAAGACTGTACTTGAATTAGTGCCACCAGTTAAGAAAATGGCAGCTGCAACTGCTGGAACTTATGGCAGTAACCCGATCTACGATCAGATTTTTGGCATGGCTCAGGGTGTAGAAGCTCAACGAGTGGCGGGTTCTTTATACGGTTCGATGCAACAAGTACCAGTTCACGAACAAGCAATTAGTTCCTACGTCTTTCCTTCAGGTGTAGGAATGTGGGCAGTGCCAACTGCTTCTGGGTTAACAATGTCCGGCGTGGGAATGTCTGGTGCTGGCTTCTCCGCAGGAGCAATTCCAATGCGTCCACGTCAATTTTGGTTAATTGCCGACGCGGAATTGATTGTCTATGGTGCAACTGAACCAGATGCAACTGTAACGATCGGCGATCGCCAAATCCAGCTTAATCCAGATGGTACTTTCCGGTTCCAGATGTCTTTCCAAGATGGTTTAATCAACTATCCAATTGTGGCTGTAGCAGCCGACGGCGAACAAACAAGGTCGATCCACATGAAGTTCAATCGTGAAACTCCATCGCGGCATACCAATACTAAGGAAGAAGCAGTACCAGAGTGGTTCAGCTAAAAGAAGGATGAAGGATAAAGTCTGAGGAAGGAAGATATTTGTACTTCAAGCTTTAAATCCATACTGAATCCCCCGACACTGTTCGGGGGCTTCTTTTCTAGGGAACTATGACACCAGAAGAAATCTCAACTACGCTGACAGAATTGTTTGAGCCAGCACCTATTCAAACAAACGTCCCTGGCTCGTGGCAGGTAGAAACCACAGATTTTCGCCTATTGGTACTGCTATCGGATGATCAATCTTGGCTACGAGTCTTGATTCCAATTGTCTCAGCTACGTCCGCACAACCATTTCTGGCACAACTATTAGAAGCAAACTTTGATGATACTCAAGAAGTCCGCTATGCCCAGCATCAAGGGGTAATTTGGGGCGTATTTCAGCACAATAGAGAAAGTTTAGTACGGAGTGATCTTACAGATGCGATCGCCCGATTAATATCTATGCAACGTTTAGGTATATCTGAGGCATTCAACCAACTAGTAGATACTCAGGTCAGTCAAATTATCCAAATAGCCAAGCAGCAAGGACAATCCCTGGAAGCAACTTTGCAAAATTTAGACCGTTTGTATGAGGAGGGAGTATTAGGTGATTTAGAACAGGGAGCAGAGTCGCGTGAACAGGTACTAGCGGCATGGCGACGGCGGCTAGAGCGCCTTTGGTCAGAAGTATAGTTGCTGCTTATACAGCAGTTAAGGTTGGCGGCGTGGGGTGAATACCTAGCTAATAACAAATAGCTGATAGCTTCCTCAAAAACAGCTAAAGTAAATAAATGTAAACACTTCTCAGATAAGGTCTAACTAAATAATGCGCGTAATCTTGATGACTGGCAAAGGGGGCGTTGGTAAAACCTCTGTAGCAGCTGCCACAGGCTTGCGCTGTGCAGAACTTGGCTATAAGACCTTAGTTTTAAGTACAGACCCCGCTCACTCCCTTGCAGATAGTTTTGACCTAGAACTAGGGCATGAACCGCGATTAATTGAAACAAACTTGTGGGGTGCAGAACTAGATGCCCTCATGGAATTGGAAGGTAACTGGGGAGCAGTCAAGCGCTATATTACCCAAGTTTTACAAGCGCGTGGTTTAGATGGCATCCAGGCAGAAGAATTGGCAATTTTACCAGGCATGGATGAAATATTCGGCTTAGTAAGGATGAAACGCCATTACGATGAAGGCGAGTTTGAAGTTTTAATTATTGATTCTGCTCCCACTGGTACTGCTTTGCGCCTTTTGAGCTTACCAGAAGTTAGTGGTTGGTATATGAGACGCTTTTACAAGCCACTCCAAGGCATATCAGTTGCCCTCAGACCTCTGGTTGAGCCAATTTTTAGACCGATCGCTGGTTTTTCTTTGCCAGATAAAGAAGTGATGAATGCTCCGTATGAATTCTACGAGCAAATCGAGGCACTAGAAAAAATATTATCTGACAATACTTTAACTTCGGTGCGCTTGGTCACTAATCCGGAAAAGATGGTGATCAAAGAGTCTCTGCGCGCTCATGCTTATCTCAGTTTATATAATGTGGCAACAGATTTAATTGTGGCAAATCGGATCATTCCTGACGAGGTAACTGATCCATTTTTCCAACGCTGGAAGGATCAGCAGCAGCAATATCGCCACGAAATTCATCAAAACTTTAGTCCTTTGCCTGTTAAAGAAGTGCCGCTCTACTCAGAAGAAATGTGTGGTTTAGCAGCTTTAAAGAGGCTAAAAGAAACGCTATATAAAGATGAAGATCCGACGCAAGTTTATTACAAGGAAACGACTATTAGAGTCGTGCAAGACAAAAATCAGTACAGCTTAGAACTTTATTTGCCTGGAATCCCTAAAGACCAGATTCAATTAAATAAAACAGGCGATGAATTAAATATTACAATTGGCAACCATCGCCGTAACTTAGTATTACCGCAAGCGTTGGCAGCGTTACAACCATCTGGGGCAAAAATGGAAGAAGATTATCTCAAAATTCGGTTTACTAGCGCTAATAAAGTTTAAGTTGCTACGAATTTAAATTTGCTTGAGACAAGAGACTAGAGGAATGACAATAAAGTTATTTGATGTTCTATAGTTCCGATCTCACATTTTGTAATCTGAATATCAAAAACCTGAGAAATAATTTAGCTTTTTTATTAACTTGTAAGTGCTTCCCTAGCCTCTAATTTGTACAGGCATAATCAAGTAAGTCATTTTCAAGCCACCTAGTGGAGTTAAAATTACTGGGCTTGTTGCTGTATTTATCTGCATTTGGATTTCAGCAGATTGCAGTGCTTTTAAGCCATCGATTAAATATTTGATGTTAAAAGCAATGTCTATACTTTCTCCTGATATTTGGGCTGGTAACGACTCTCTGCCACTACCAACATCTTGAGCATCAACAGATAAAGCTAATTCTTGATTAACTGAGTCAATACTAAATTTAACAATATTGTTTTTCTGATCTGCCAAAACAGCAATTCGTTCTACAGCACTTAACAGTAGGCGACGCTCAAGGGTAATTTGGCGCTCGAATTGACGCGGCACAAGTTGACGATAAGCTGGATATTGACCCTCTAGGGTGCGGCTAGTTAAACGTTGATTTGCAAACGAGAAAACAACCTGCCCTTGGTCAAAATACAGTTCTAAAGGTTCCGTCTTCGATCGCATTCCTAGCATCCGTTCTAGTTCACGCAACGCTTTAGCAGGTAAAGTAACTTCCAGTTGTCCTAGCTCTTCACTATTGGGAATTTCATTAATAGCTTGCACGACTGCTAATCGATGACCATCGGTGGCTGCAAATTCAATAGCTTCGGGCAGAAATGTTAAATGTAGTCCTGTGAGAATTTGTTTGGTTTCGTCAGCACTGGTAGCGAACAAAGAGCCGCGCAATCCTTCAATTAACGCTTCTGCTGACAGATAAATCGCTTCGCCTGCGACAACTGGTAATTCCGGAAATTCTTCTACTCCCATACCCCGAATTTGATAGCGTCCGGAAGCAGAAGTTATGCAGACAGACATAGGTGTTTCTCCGGCTTCATCGTCTAGGATAATTTCTCCGTCTGGCAGCCGCGAAATAATGTCGTTTAACAACTTAGCTGGTAAGGTAATTTCACCTGCTGTTTCTACTTCAGCTCCAAAAGCGGTACAAATACCCAAGCTGAGATCGAAAGCTGTCAAACTTACAAGTCCTGTTGCGGTATCTGCTGTTACTAATACGTTTGCTAAAACTGGATGTGTCGGGCGTGAGGGGACTGCACGACTTACAAGTGCAAGGTTGGCGCTGAGTTCACTTTGAGTACAAATTAATTTCATCGAAATTTAACACCAGCAATAGCGAGTAACTGCGGAAGGCAGTGAACGCAGGCACCGGATTTTAAATCCGGTGTACCGTTCACTTAAAATGAGCGATTCTGCTAGCTTCCCCTTGTAGATTGTCCTTACCAACGCGATGGTCGCGGAGCGTAAGCGCAACGCATGGTCGTAGAGCATACCGCCGAGAAAGTCGGCATCGCTCTTTTGATGAATTTAGCTCAGATGCACATGGTAACACCCTTGTAGGGAGTAATGCATTCCAACTTAAGCACTTCTGACTTCAAACACTCCTTCTATAAAATATTTAATTCTTTATATAGCAGTAGTAGGAGCTGTGGAAACTGTGGAAAAAGTTGACTTTCTCTTTTTTAAAGATTGTTTCAGAGATCATCTCTTGTGGAAAACTTGTGTAAAAGCGGATTAGCTTCTCCACAGAGTATTTATACTTATTAATGTTTTCCCGAAAAACTTGGAGATTTCCCCAACTTTATTCAAGAGTTTTCCACAAAAAACTCAGGCTTTTCCACAAGCTAACTAAGCTAATTTAATTTTTATTTAAGTTTTAATTAAGAGTAATAACTGCGGCTAATTTAATCAGACGAGTAAGGTTGAAAAGTTAATAGCTGATGCCTGCTAAGTGAGATGTAAAATCAGTGTTCAGGACGGCTAGCTACATTAACGCGATCGCTCAAAGAACGTAATATTTGAGCTAGGTTAGGATCGCTTTCTCGTAATTGAGCAATTTTGTCGCAGCTGTAAATCACTGTTGTATGATCTTTGCCGCCAAATTCCTCCCCAATCCTAGGTAAGCTTAAATCAGTATGCTGCCGCATCAGATACATACCAATTTGACGCGCCCAGCTGATTTCCCGCCGCCGTGAATTACTCTTAAGATCGTCAACCGAGATATCAAAATTCTGCGCTACAACCATCAAAATTGCCTCTGGCGAAGCTGCTACTTTCTCTGTCGATGGATTTAGAATCGGTATCAGATTTTCCACCGTCATCGATAAACCGGAAATAGAGATATAAGCAACAGCGCGAATTAAAGCACCCTCTAATTCTCTAATATTAGAAGTGTAGTTAGAGGCAATATATTCAATTACTGAGCGAGGCAAGCGCATATTTTCGTACTCAGCCTTTTTCTGGAGAATTGCCATCCGAGTCTCCAAGTCTGGCTGCTGAATATCAGCAATTAACCCCATAGAAAAGCGCGAACACAAACGTTCTTGTAAACGCGGAATTTGATTAGGCGGACGATCTGAAGCTAGTACCACTTGCTTACCTGCTTCATGCAAAGTATTAAAAGTATGAAAAAATTCTTCTTGTGTGTATTCCTTACCTTCAATAAATTGAATATCATCAACTAACAACACATCCGCCGCTCGATAATGCTCTCGGAAGCTTTGCATACTATCTTTGCGGATCGATGTAATTAAATCATTAGTAAACTGCTCAGTTGAAACATAAAAAATTTTGGAATCAGGTTGAATATCCCAGCGATAATGACCGATCGCTTGCATTAAATGAGTTTTGCCTAAACCAACACCACCACACAAAAACAAAGGATTAAATTCACGTCCTGGAGATTCAGCAACTGCTAGAGAAGCAGCATGAGCCATGCGACTATTAGAACCTACTACAAAACGCGAGAATACATACTTAGGATTTAACTCGCTAGGCTTCGGTCGATTGGGTGGTATTTCCGGAATAATAGATTGCATTGGCAGTGGCCAGGATTCTACACCACTCAATTGAGCTCCCTCGCCTTTAGCAACGGTAAGTAGGATTTCAACCGGATGACCAAGAATATCCTGCACTACATCAGCAATTGTTTTGACGTAATACTTTTGTAACCAATTACGAGCAAAAGGATTAGGAGTGCGAACTACAAGGCAGTTATTCTCTAGCTGTTCTGCACTAGCCGTCTTAATCCACGTTTCAAATGTGGGTCTACTCAACTGTAGCTGTAAACGCTCTAGTACCTGACTCCAAAGACTCTCAAGGGGAAGTTCCACTGCTATTAACCGTCACAATTACGTAAGGAACTAATTTACCAAACTCTGAAGAAAATAAAAGGAGACGGAAGATAGAAGACAGAAGTCAGGAGACAGGAGACAGGAGACAGCCTTACTGGTTGCAGATAAAGTTACTAATCTTTTCTAGGAAGTTATTTACTGCGATCGCCAGGTATGTACCCAAAAAACTAATGACTAAAGCCAAAAAACTTGATAATTACTTTACCAGCCCTAGTAGGCAAGCAGGTTGAGCCTAATTAATGCAGGATTATATTAGCAGCATAGCAACTTAATTTGTACAAGAACTATAGATAAATGAAGACAAGGCACTGGAATTTTGAATTAAGAGATTTTGTTGGCAGACGTTTCCGCAGACACTATGGCAGCTTTGAACTAAATTTTTTAATTAGCACAAGCTCGTCGCATCAGGTAAAACCGTTTGTGTTAATACTGCTAGCTGGCGTAGTAGCGTCTTTGGGTGGGTGTGCATTACCTAGGCGTGTCTCGCAACCGGAATCTTCTCCGCAACCTCTTGTAAGTCCACCGAATCTAGCAGAGAGTAATCGCCCAATTATTTCCAACCCCACAGATCCTAATTTTGTAGTTGCAGCAGTGGGAAAAGTAGGTCCGGCGGTTGTGCGGATTAATGCTGCTAGGACAGTAAGTGATGAAGATTCTGGAGGTTTTGACGATCCAATCCTCCGGCGGTTTTTCGGTTCACCATCAATACAACCTAGACAGCGAACTGTACGCGGTACTGGCTCTGGATTTATTATTAATTCTAGTGGTCAAATTGTCACAAATGCTCATGTGGTAAACGGTGCTGATACAGTGAGTGTGACGCTTAAAGATGGTCGCACTTTAGAAGGAGAAGTTTTAGGTGAAGATCCGGTAACTGATGTAGCTGTAATTAAAATCCAAGCTAATGATTTGCCAGCTGTTGCTTTGGGGAACTCTGATGTCCTTCAACCAGGAGAAGCGGTAATTGCGATCGGTAATCCTTTAGGTTTAGATAATACGGTAACAGCAGGCATTATTAGTGCCACAGACCGCTCTAGTAGCGATGTAGGTGTTCCTGATAAGCGCGTCGGCTTTATTCAGACGGATGCTGCTATTAACCCGGGTAACTCTGGCGGACCACTGCTAAATGCTCGTGGTGAAGTTATTGGCATGAATACAGCAATTATCCAAGGTGCTCAAGGATTAGGCTTTGCAATTCCAATTAATACTGTACAAGGTATTGCCCAGCAATTGATTACCAATGGGAAAGTTGAACATCCTTATTTAGGCGTTCAGATGGTAGGGTTAACACCTGAAATTAAGCAACAACTAGATATTGAATCGGATGGTCGGATTCAGATAGCAGCAGAGCGCGGAATTTTAATTATTCGTGTTGTTCCTGGTTCTCCAGCAGCTGAAGCGGGACTGAGAGCAGGCGATGTGATTCAAACAATTAATAATCAGCCTGTTACTACAACTGAGGAATTTCAGCGTTTAGTGGAACGTAGTAAGGTGGGTAGCTCTTTACAATTAACACTACAACGGAATGAACAATCTAGACAAGTAGCAGTAAGACTTGAACCTCTACCAGCGCAACGTCAAGAGTAGTTTATGCTTTAGCTGGGCGATCGCGACGCTGTAATATTAGTAATAATTTCTCCAATCAATTCCTTCCTTTAACACTTTTAGTTATGGCTGAAATACTAGAAATTATCCAACTGGGTAATCCAATATTACGCGCTCCAACTCAACTAATTGACAGCATTCTCGACCAGCGCATTCAAAAACTAATTGATGATTTAATTGCAACAGTTGGGCTAGCATTTGGTGTAGGAATTGCTGCACCTCAAGTAGCGCAATCTTATCAATTATTTATTGTTGCTTCTCGTCCAAATCTGAGGTATCCTAATGCACCGACAATGGAACCAACAGCAATGATTAATCCCAAAATTCTTGCCCACTCAACCCAGATGGTGAAAGGATGGGAAGGTTGTTTAAGTATTCCAGAAATTCGTGGCTATGTACCGAGATATGAAGCAATTGAAATTGAGTACACTGATAGAAATGGCAAGTTACAAAAGCAAGAATTAACTGACTTTGTTGCCAGGATCTTTCAACACGAATACGATCATCTAAACGGCGTTGTATTTTTAGATCGACTAGAAAGTACGCAAGACATAATTACCGAGCAAGAGTATCAAAAGCAAATTGTCTCTGTGTAGATGTGATTGCCACAAAATAAAATAAACAGCGCTCACATCACTTTAATGAGCCTATCCCACTAACTTTGGAAACCAGATGTAGCAACAGGCGAGGAGGAGAAAAGTATCAAAACACACTTTCAAACGCTCCCATCTGACGACAAGCCGTCTATATTGGCGCTGAAACCAAGAGAAAGACCGCTCTTGCTGGTAACGAGGTACAATATCCCTAATTGGTCTACCCTTAAGCTTTGTGCCTCTTCGCTGCCGTTTTTTGAGCTGTGGTCGGATGCCCTTTGTACGGAGTTTGTGGCGTAACCAGTTAGCATCGTATCCTTTATCAGCAGCAAGAGTTTTAGGGCGACGCTGAGGATTACCCCGTTTAAGAGTCGCTAGTCGGATTTGAGTTAGCATTGGCAGGACTTGCCGCCTCTCGTCACCATTGGCAGGGGTGGTGATTGCCACCACTGGCATACCATTAGCATCGGTAATACTGTGGATGAGGATACCCTTGCCTTTGTAGCCATAACCGATACCGTTACCTCCACCAATGCCTTGGGGAAAAAGAGCCATCAACAGCTCCATACTTCCAGTCAATCATTCCCTTTTCCTCTGCCACTGCTAGAATCCGCCGCTTAAGCTTTTCCAGGGTTCCATCCTCGTACCATCGCTTCAGCCATCGATGTGCAGAACTTTTTGATGCCCATTGTTCGCCTCGCGGTATATCGCACCATCGGCAACCAGTTATCAGCACGTATAGCTGAGTATTCAACACCTTACGAAATGGCGCGTGTGGCATTCCACGCCCTCGTTTCTCTGGGGATTGAGGCATTAAATCAAGAAACAACTTCCATTCGAGATCGCTCAATCCCTCAAACCTACCTGCCATGTTGTCTTCTGTTTGTTCTGTTTCAGCTTTATGCTTATTCTAGTTCATATTCTATATTAGTGGGATAGGCTCATAGAGACGGGATAGATAGCACGATTGCCCTCTCTTGCTTCAAAGGCAACGGTCATCTTAGAGAGGATGATAGAATATTTAGCATTATGCCTATCCCCTCAGAGATTACTGTCCTGATCGAGCGGTTGAACCAGGAGCTAGACCAAACTAGTCAAGAAGCAACAGAGGCACTAAACATTGTTCGCTCAAGACTAATGGGTTTCCCCAACAACGCTCGATTGATTGAGTTCTTTGCTGCTCTTAGTAATATTCGGCTGTTTGTAGATAACTCTAGGGGTAGAATTCAAACGATTGTTGAAAACCTCTCACAAACTGAGATAACTACAGTTGACCAGATACAGGAGGTGGGTGAAGATTTGGCAACTCTCCTGGGTACTACCCTAGAAGCTAAGATGATTGTTATCGGTATTAAAACTCGCTTACCTCATTAAATTATGACACAATCATTCCCGGACGAGCAGGAACTGGCTGAACTTGTTGAACTTGCTAGACTTGGTGAGGAAAGAGCAAGAAAACTGTATGAAACAGCAATGACGATTGCTGAGAAATATGAACGTAGGGCTTCAGCCCAACAAGTCACCCCAGGCAGGTTTAATCAACAGAGATAGATATAGGTGATCGTGCCTTTTTAACTAAAATAAAACTAAACCAGTAGAGGGCAATCGTACCAAGTTAACTAAGGTAGAAAAAAGCGTAGATTGCTCTATCTCTTAAATGCGTCAGCGTAGCTTTCGATATAAAACTACTATATATGTATAAATTAACTCTACTAATCATTCATTCTTGGTAAATATCCGTAGACTTTATAGCCTCAACTAGCTTTCTGTAGGAATACAACAATGAACCACGATTTGCCCAATTGTTACTTTCGTCGCTAACTCCAGGATTAAGAAATGTCCCATCGTTAGATATGAAGTGTTTTTGCTGATCGTTTTCCAAGCAATTTTGGGAAAACTCCCAGTCCTGATCAAATACCAACTCAAAAGATTTTATAAAATTTACCAGCGATTCGACTAACTCGTCATTTTCTATAACAGACTAAGTGTAGTATGCCTAAACAGCCCTCGTGTGTATTTCTTTAGTCTGACACTTCGTTATTTGGGTTTTAGTAAAAGAGGATGAGCGTAACAAAACTCTCAAACTATAAGTAAACTCTGATTCAAGCCTTCAAAATGCCCTTTTAAATTAACTATCTTTAATTAACACAAAATATATGGCAGCACTTCCTAATTCGTTACCAGAGGCGATCGCTGAAGCAACAGAGGCAACCCAAGCCGCGATCGCTGATGGTTATACTTTGCTACAAGTTGAGTTACTGTTCCCAGAACTTAACCCCATGCCTGTTGCCGAGCAATTCCTGTCAAAATTTGATACTTTTGGTTCTCATCTCAAAATTTTCTTTCCCGATGCTGGTGCAGCCGCTCTAGCGCGTCGTGACTGGGGAGATGTCCCATTTAAAATTCTTGACGTAGGTACGGGAAGAGTGCCTGTAAAGCAGCAAATTGAGCCGGAAGATCAAGCTTTTTTATTTGTTGCCCCCTCATCGGTGGAAGTATCTCAAGTAGAGAAGTTATGCCAAGAAGCAGGCGATCGCCCTGTAGTTATGCTCAATCCCCGCTTGGAAGATGTGGCAATTATTGGTATTGGTTATGCAGGACGACAACTGCGCGAACGCTTCTTAAACAAAATTGAATCTTGCTATCACTTGCGTCCTTTTGAAGAAGGAGCTTTGTTTCGTTGCTATCCTTCCCCCTGGCAAGTTTGGCGAGAAACAGAGGATGACTATGAGTTAATCTCAGAATTGGGTAAAAAACCAGTCGGCGAGGAAATTGATGAAATACTTGCTGGACGAACTCAGCAAGCTAATTCTCCACCGCCGAAAAAGCCAGGAATTTTTGCAAGTATGCAACGCTTTATGCGTACTCTCAACCGCTAGTTAAAGTAAGAGTAATCAGAGAAAATTAGCACCCTAGACTCAAACTTTGAAATTGAACGTTATCCGAAGAGTTAGCACGATTAGGAAGCGTGATGCCCCAAGGGGGCTTTGCCGAAGGCATCGCTTACTTCTCTGTCTCGTCCCCTGGTCGTTGAGTAGCAGCAGTATTCTCCGGAGCTTCTGCGGCTCTTAAAGCATCAGGTCCTTCCGCTAGTAGATCGGTAGGATCTAGTGTTTGATCAGTAGCACTATTAATCTCACCAGTAGTGTTGGTATTAGGTTTGTTAGAACTGCCTTTATGACTGGCATGACCACTAGGCATAAATATTTCCTCAATATAAGTGACTTAACAGCTCAGTTTAGAATTATCTGCTAGAACAAATCCCTACCTTGAGGCTTAATCTTTAAAGAAGAAACTAGGGGAAGAAATCATAGCTTCTTCCTGTCTTGCTATGGTTATAAGCCAACTAATTCCCGCGATTCAAAATCTGTAAGTTGTTGAGCAATTACTTTTCTTGCTTCCAACTTGGCAACACTGAATTGATTACGCAGATATTCTAGATGTGCTAGAGCATTCGCTTTCTCAGCAGTTAATCGTATCAAGGTATTAATCGCTGTTTGGTATTCCTGATTAATCAGCAGCACTTCAAAACGCCGCGCTTTGCGTTGAGTATCGTTTTTGAGGTCGATATCAAAAGCCGAGCGAATATCAGCTTGACCTTCCTCACGGTTAATCAGCTGTTGGACTGCCATAATTTGAGAGTCGATTTCATTTACCCTTTGTGCAGCTTGGGCGATGGTCGCAAAGCGAACCGCCTACGGCATCGCTGCTGGGTAATGACTAAGTTGCATTGTCATCATAGAGGGGTCAGGGTGATATATTTCGTTTTTTGACTAAGCAACTAATTCCTGTAGGTGAGCAGGATGAAGTTCGGTAGCAGTTAAAGGAAGTTGCTCTGTTTGCGGCATCGGCGCTTGTTCCAAAACTTGAACTTCAATATTTACAGACACTAGGTAAGTTCCAGGTTCTGCACCAATAGTTTCGGCAATTAATTTTGCTAGTTCTGGACGCTTGGCAGTAATTGGGTCACGTAAAATGCAACGATCCCAGTCATGCTTGGCAGTCGGATTGAGGCTGAGAAGATAGTGCTTGAGCATAAGACAAAAACTTGGATTTATCTTCTATAAGTACGCTATAAAGCCACTCTAGGCTGAATGACCCTACCTTAATATTATAGTACATATGTACTGAAATAGAGTTAGCTAGCAGGAGAATTGCCATCATCAGACTTCAGCAGTTGAGCATCATTTAACCAAATAGCTTGTTGGGGTAAAGGAATTGAGATGCCAGCTTTATCGAAGGTAATTTTGAGCCGTCGGCGATACTCTCTTGCCACATCCCATTGCTTGAGTGGCTGAGTTTTAATCCACACGCGAATCATTAAGCCGCGATCGCCAAAATGCTCGACTCCCAGAACTTGCGGTGTTTCGACGATTTGCTCCCGCCATTGCGGATCTTGATCCATCTCTAAGCCCACAGCTTCAATTAATTTCAGAGCATAATCGACATCGGCATTGTAGGCGATCGGGATATTTAAATCTGCGCGTGACCAACGGCTGGAAAGATTGGCAACAATTTTAATTTCACTATTGGGAATCGTGATCAAGCGTCCTTCGGAATCTCGCAACTGAGTAATCCGCAAATTCAGGTTTTCTACCAAACCTCCCACTTCGCCAACAGCAATAACATCGCCCAAAGCATATTGGTCTTCCAAAATAATGAAGAAACCGTTAATTGCATCTTTAATTAAGTTTTGGGAAGCTAAAGAGACAGCAACGCCAATTAGTCCAGCGCCAGCAAGTAAGGGAGCAATATTAACGCTTAATGTACTTAGAGCAACAAGAATACCAATTGCTACTCCACTTAAAGTTGCAATGCCTTTAATTACGCCAGAAATTGTCGAGACTCGCAGTTGTAACCGCAGTGAATCTTCGGGAGTTAATAAAGCATTAAGCGCTAAAGCGGCGGTGAATCGGTCAATTAGAACGTAGCTAAAGCGGATGGCAAGATAAGTTGCTAGTCCGACAATTCCTAATGTAAAAGGAATTTTCAGGACAGAGAGAATCCAGACTTGGATGATGCGGGTGTAGGGAAATAAGCTCAAAATAACTAGAGTTCCACTACTCCAAATTAAGCTCTGAATCAGCTGAAATAACCGCCGCCGCACTTCTTGCAAATTTTGTTGTTGCTTTTGAGTTAATTGCGTTGTTACTGGATCAGTTGTTGCAGGTATAGGACTAAGTCGCGATCGCAACCAGAAGCGATGTACGAGCCAACTACTTAAAACAATACCTAGAAAAACACCAGCAGCAATTGAGCCTTGGCGTGTCAAAAACGATGTTTGGCGCTCTTGTTTTGCTCTTTTGAAGTCTTGCTCTAATGATTCGCTAAGTCTTTGTGCCAACTTTAAAGGAGTTTCCGCTTGCTGCCTTTTGGCATCTAAGTCAGTGATAGTTACGAGTGATTCACCATTGACATAAATTACAGGTAAATTGTTCTCAGTTTTAATTTCTACTTGTACATCCGATGAGTCACTTTGAAAGTAGTCTTGAGCGATGTTTTGTAATCGCTGCTCAATATCCTCTACTCGCTTTTGTAAATTTTCTTCTTGTGCAGCAATTTGAAATAAACGTCTACCATCCAAGCGAATCCAGGTAGTAACGACTTGAGTATCTGCATCTAACTCGCCTACCTGATTAAGCGGCGGCAGCTGAAAATTGGGGATTGGCAATTGAGCGAGTGTTGGGGAAACAACGAAAGTAGTGAGAATAATTGATAAGATGAACGCCCAAAGAAATTTATACTTGATGACTCGATATTGAAAGCGCATATAACCAGTCTCCGATTGCAGAATTATCTGTTGCCAAGGGTAAACACAATAACAAAGAATATAGTTAAGCTATGTGAGACCTCCCAGTTAGACTAAGGAATTTATTTAATGACCGCAACTTCAGCACGAATTAAGCACGAAGTCAAAGATTTATCTCTCGCGCCGCTAGGTAGGCAGCGAATTGAGTGGGCTGGGCGCGAAATGCCTGTTTTACGTCAAATCCGCGATCGCTTTGCAACAGAAAAGCCCTTTGCTGGCATTCGTTTGGTAGCTTGCTGTCATGTGACAACGGAAACAGCTCACCTAGCGATCGCCCTCAAAGCTGGTGGCGCAGATGCTATTTTAATTGCTAGTAATCCGCTTTCAACTCAAGATGATGTAGCTGCTAGTCTAGTTGCCGATCATTCCATACCAGTCTTTGCAATCAAAGGTGAAGATAACGACACCTACCACCGTCATGTGCAAACTGCTCTCGATCACCGCCCGAATGTGATCATTGATGATGGCAGTGATGTTGTTGCTACTTTAATTCAACAACGTCAACACCAAATCGCTGATTTAATTGGCACAACCGAAGAAACAACTACGGGTATCGTGCGCCTACAAGCAATGTTAAAAGACGGGGTATTGACATTTCCGGCAATGAACGTCAACGATGCCGATACCAAGCATTTTTTTGATAACCGCTACGGTACAGGGCAATCAACTTTAGATGGGATTATCCGCGCTACTAATATCCTGCTTGCTGGGAAAACAGTTGTTATTGCTGGTTATGGCTGGTGTGGCAAAGGTACGGCAATGCGGGCGCGGGGTTTGGGCGCGAATGTAATTGTTACAGAAATTAACTCGATTCCGGCGATCGAAGCAGTAATGGATGGTTTCCGAGTTATGCCAATGGCTGAGGCAGCGCGTCTGGGTGATATATTTGTCACTGTTACAGGGAATAAGCACGTGATTCGCGCCGAGCATTTCGAGGCAATGAAGGATGGCGCGATCATTTGTAACTCTGGTCATTTTGATATTGAAATTGACCTTAAATCTCTGGCTGCAAAAGCTACCGAGGTAAAACAGGTGCGGAACTTTACCCAAGAGTACCGTTTGCAAAATGGTAAATCAGTCGTCGTATTAGGCGAAGGGCGGTTAATTAACTTAGCAGCAGCTGAAGGACACCCCAGTGCGGTAATGGATATGAGCTTTGCTAACCAAGCTTTGGCTTGCGAATATCTGGTGAAAAATCAAGGCAAGTTAGAACCAGGTTTGCACTCTATCCCAGAGGAAGTTGACAAGGAAATTGCTAGACTAAAGCTGCAAGCTATGGGAATTAGCATTGATAGCCTCACGCCAGATCAAATTGAATATATCAACTCTTGGACAGCAGGAACCTGATTAGCTGTATATATTCTTTGTTAAGGGGACATGGTGCGCTGTGTCCTTTTTTTGGTTTGTGTCAATGCAAATTCTAGTGCCGTATTTTTAATAGTAAGGAACTAACTTAATGGTTGAATGGATAACGAACACCATGAATTCCCTGGGATATTGGGGAATTGGGTTATTGATGTTCTTGGAAAATTTATTTCCTCCCATTCCTTCAGAACTGATTATGCCTCTAGCAGGGTTTACAATAGCGCAAGGTGAGATGCAGTTTGCGCCCGTAATTGTGGCGGGGGTGTTGGGTACTGTAGTAGGGGCGCTGCCTTGGTATTATGCAGGTAAGATTTTAGGCGAACAGCGTTTGAAAAGTTTAGCCGATCGCTACGGTAAATGGCTAACAGTATCAAGCAAGGATATTACTAGGGCAACAAGCTGGTTCGACAAGCATGGCGGTAAGGCTGTGTTTTTCTGTCGTTTAGTGCCTGGAGTCCGCACTTTAATTTCGCTGCCAGCAGGTATCAGTAGGATGCCTCTGATTCCATTTTTATTTTTATCAACGCTTGGCACATTATTGTGGGTAAGTTTACTAACTTATGCAGGTTACGTGCTGGGAGATAATTACGAGGTGGTAGATCAGTACCTCGGTCCTGTTTCCAAGATTGTAGTTGCTAGTTTGGTGTTCGCTTTTATTATCTGGGTTGTGCAACGCAATTTAAAACGCAAACGGTAAAACGTGGAATTTCAAATAAGCTGTGTAACTGATGGAACCCAAGATGATAAGTATCGTCGTATGGGGGCTGAAAGCTGATAGCTTAAAACAGAAAAGCTCATGACGATTACAACTTGAAAACGCGCTCTCATTACTGGCAATTACTGCCTTACATCCGATCGCAGTGGCAAATTATTGCTCAAGCATTAGCTTGTACTTTAGTATTTACAGTATTCTGGCCGATACTTGCTTGGCTAGCTGGTCGCATAGCAGAATATATCGGACAAGGTAATGTAAGAGCGATCGCCCAAATTGCCTTAATTAGTACAATTGTTTTTCTAACTCAGAAAATAGCGCAATTCGGTCAAGATTCCCTAATGGCGAAAGCTGCTTTGGCGATCGCTTTCGATCTACGTTCGTCAGTTTACGCTCACTTGCAAAAGCTCAACCTCAGTTATTTTGAAACTACTAAAACTGGTGATTTGTCCTACCGCCTCACCGAAGACATTGACCGGATTGGGGAAGTAGTCAATAAAGTCTTTCACGATTTTATTCCTTGTGTGTTGCAGTTGATTGTAGTGCTGGGATACATGATTTATCTCAACTGGCAACTAACGCTTTCTACTTTAGTAATTGCACCGTTAATGGCTGTATTGATTGGCTGGTTTGGTGAACGGCTACAAAAAGCCTCCCGCCACAGTCAAAATCAAGTATCAGATTTATCTGCATTATTAACAGAAGTTTTTAGTGGTATTCGCCTGGTACAAGCTTTTGCTGCCGAAGATTATGCCCTAAACCGATTTAACCAAGAGGCACAACGTAACCGCAAAGCCAAATATGCAGCTGAGAAGTTGAAGGCAATTCAAGTTCCTGTCATTGGTTTTTTGCAGGCTATGAGTATTTTGCTGCTATTACTTTTGGGTGGATGGCAAATTTCTCTAGACAATTTGACTAGCAGTGAGTTTGTTAGTTATGTCTCAAGTGTAGGGTTTTTAATTGACCCGATCGCTCATATTACTAGCAACTACAACGAGTTTAAGCAGGGTGAGGCTTCTGTAGATCGAGTTTTTGAACTGTTGGCGATTCAGCCTACCGTAGTGGAAAAATCTCAGGCGATTCCTCTGCCTCCAGTAACGGGTAAAGTTGAATATCGCAACGTCAGTTTTGGCTATAAACTGAGTCAACCAGTGCTAAAAAACTTAAGCTTACTGGCACTACCAGGAGAAAGAATTGCCCTTGTTGGTGCTTCTGGCGCTGGAAAAACCACATTAGTTAACCTGCTACCCCGCTTCTACGATCCTCTCTCCGGTCAAGTTTTTATTGATGGCATTAATATTCAAGATGTTACATTGGGCAGTCTGCGGCGACAGATTGGGATTGTCCCTCAAGAAACGATTTTGTTTTCCGGTACGATCGCTCAAAATATTGCTTTTGGACAAGTTAATTTTGAACTAGATGCAGTCCAAGCAGCAGCTGAAATTGCCAATGCTCACCAGTTTATTACCCAGCTACCTGATGGTTATTACACTTGGGTAGGAGAACGGGGAGTTAACTTATCCGGCGGACAACGCCAAAGACTAGCGATCGCGCGTGCAGTCCTCCTCAACCCCAGAATTCTGATTCTTGATGAAGCTACTTCGGCACTAGATTCAGAATCAGAAGCACTGGTGCAGGAAGCTTTAGAAAGATTAATGCAGAATCGCACAGTTTTTATCATTGCCCATCGGCTAGCTACAGTGCGCCATAGCGATCGCATTTTAGTTGTAGAACAGGGGCAAATCGTCGAATCCGGAACTCACGAAGAGTTACTAGCACTTTCGCGGCGTTATGCCCGCTTCTATGCCCAGCAATTTAATCAATAGTTAGGCTAATTCTTTTGTGAGGCGATTTCTACAGGTTTAAGATCAAGCAATCTTATTTATGCGAGTGATGCTAACCAAGAGGTAGTGAGAGTGAGTCGAATTGTTGTAACTACAATTGGTTCCTTGGGCGATCTGCATCCCAAAATTGCGATAGCGATCGAATTACGGCAACGCGGTCACGATGTCGTATTTGCCACGCACCAAGTGTATCAATCTAAGATCGAAGCCTTGGGATTTGAGTTTCATTCAATGCGCCCTGATTTAACAGCGATGAACGATCCGCAAGAAATGGCGCGGATGATGGATCTAAAAACAGGTCAAGAATATATGGTGCGTCAATGGATAAATCCTAACTTACGTGCAATGTATACAGACTTGCTAAATGTTGCCTCATGTGCGGATTTTATCTTTTCTGGGGAAGGCGCGATCGCATCTCCATTGGTGGCGGAACAACTCGCAATGCGATGGGCATCAAGCGCAATGGTTCCCATGTCTTTTTTCTCAGCTTACGATCCGCCAGTTCTAGCGCCATTTCCTAGTTTGGCGAAGCTGTATAAACTCGGATTGCCTGCAAGTCGAAGCATTCTCAAATTTGCGAAGCTTGTCAGTAATTCTTGGGCAGACCCCATTCGTCAACTTCGCCGTGAACTGGGTTTATCACCCATCAAAGGTAATCCCCTCATTGATCACAAATTCTCACCCTATCTCGTCATTGCCCTATTCTCCTCGGTTTTGGGACAGCCGCAACCGGATTGGGCAGAAAATACAGTAGTCGCGGGTTTCACATTCTATGATGGGACGCAAGGCGAAGCAGAACTTACTCTAGAACTAAAACAATTTTTAGATGCAGGTGAGCCGCCAATTGTTTTTACTCTTGGTTCAGCCGCAGTCTTAGATCCAGGTAACTTTTATCAGGAAAGTATTGCAGCTGCAAAACAGTTAAATCGCCGCGCCGTTTTGTTGATTGGTAGAAATACACTAAGAGAGAATCTTTCAGAAGATATTTTGGCGGTGAGCTATGCGCCATACTCGCAAATTTTTCCTCATGCTTGCGCGATCGTGCATCAAGGCGGGATTGGCACAACGGCTCAAGCATTACGTGCTGGTCGTCCAACCCTGGTGATGCCCTACAGCCATGACCAACCAGACAATGCAGCACGAGTCGCACTTTTAGGAACGTCGCGCACGATCGCTCGTAAGCAATATTCAGGAACACGCGCTGCAAAAGAATTGAGAGAATTATTGAACAATTCTAGTTATGTGGCAAAAGCCGTAGAGATTAAACAAATTATTGAGGTAGAGAACGGTATTTGTGTAGCGTGTGACCAGATTGAAAAACAGCTTCAAAAAATTAAAATTTTATGAGCGCTAAAAGATCAACTTAGGTCAGAGTCAATTTTATTTACTAACCTAAGCGTTCCTCTGCTCAAAGCGTTTCTAAATAACTTAAAAGGTCTGCCATTTCTTTGGTATTAGGCTGGAACTGAGGCATCGGAGGTGTTTCGCCACTTATAACCTGATGAATTAGACCAAAACGGGATTTACGCTTCGAGACTCTTTGCAAGCTGGGACCTACGCTACCATCTGCCTGTACGCCATGACAACCTGCACAGTTCATTTGAAAGATAGCCTGACCTCTAACTGCGTCTCCTGGCAGTGATAAAACGCTTTTAACGTATGGATCTGATGCTCGAGCTATATGAACGCTAAAAATAGCCAAGAGAACTGCTAACACAACCGCCAGAAGAATTAAAGTTAGGCGCTGAATTAGGATGTAAGGTAGGACGCGCTGGTTATCCAAAAGGTTTGCACTTAAAGACAGAACTTACAAAATTTTTGATCTCTTACACATAGCTTAAAAGTTCTTGATAATCGACGCAAGCAAACTAAGCTTAGTAGATTTGTCAACTACTCGTGGTAACTTATCTGTGGTCTGAATTAATAAAACTGATTTGGCTCTATTTTTCTCATCTGTAGCTAGTAAGATGAAAAACAGGCAATAAATATTTATCTATTCTCAAAGGAGATTAATGTGGTTGAACCACTACTTGATGGCATTGTACTAGGTCTAATAACTGTAACTCTAGCTGGTTTATTCTTTGCTGCCTATAAGCAGTACAAACGCGGCAGGCAGCTGGGTCTTCCTAAATAGAGGCGAGGGGCAAGGGGCAAAAGGCAATAGGCTATAAATCTATCTTCCTCTGCTCCTTCACTACTCTTACTGAGCGATAAAAAGTTATAGCTGTATTACCGTAAATTTTTTGGCGACAAATTTCCCAGCTGATAATTTGTTGAGGTTTCCAAGTGTGGGGATTATGTTCTACAGCTAATTCACCGTCAGGATGTAGCAAATTGTAATGAGCGATCGCTTCCAACACTGGCTGGTATAAATTGCTGGCATAGGGTGGATCAAAATATATCCGGTCGAATTGCCCAGATAAATCTTTTAATCGCTGTAACACATCTCCCCGTAATATCTGAAATGTCTGTTCTGGTTGAGCTACTTGTTGCCAGTTTTGTTGAATAATCGCACAGGCACGGCTCGATTGCTCTATACCTAATACCAAAGCTGCACCGCGACACAAAGCTTCTGCACCCATCGCCCCACTTCCGGCGCAAAGGTCAAGCCAGTGACAATGAGTAATTTTCCCCTGCCAAATATTAAATAAAGCTTCCCGCACACGAGCTGGTGTCGGTCGTGTTGCTAAACCAGGAAGTGTCTTCAGTTGACGATTACCATGAATTCTCATCAGCAGTCATGGAATAGGAGGATTAAACAGTTCAACTGAGGCAGCAGCTGATAGGGGATCTGGTGGCTGTGGTTTCCAAGGTCTTCGTCCAATCGTTGAACGTGGCGGCTGATCTGGAGGCTCTGACCCTTCGTCATCCCAATTTTCAGGTGAAGCAGGCGATCGCCGATGCCTAATATGTTGCCTTTGTCTTATTCTCTCTCGTGCTTGTGACCGAGGAGATGATGATGGCAGTAATTGGATTACATTGTCAGGATTTTCAAAATAGTCTCGTAGCTTCGCGGCTGCTTCATCGTCAAACCAAAATTCTCTTGAGTGGCGCTTAAATAAGCCGGACTTAGCAGCTACTGAGATGACAACACAGCATTTACCACTCATTGAAATGCGGTCTAATTCGACAGCAACAATATGAGCAGTATTGATAACTGTATCGCCAACTTTGATAAATGCCATATGCTCGCGCTGTAACTAAGTTGAATATAAGTTATCTACACGGGAACCATAGACTTCACTTGCTGCACAAAGTTAGATAAAATTTGTAGTCCTGCCTCTGAAGATTTTTCTGGGTGAAACTGAACTGCCATGAGGTTACTAAAGGCGATCGCAGCTGTCACTGTTTGACTGCCATGAGTAACTGTTGCTGCCTTAACTTCAGGATTAATTGGGTCAACATAGTAAGAGTGAACAAAATAAACCCAAGGCTCATAGGGTAATTGCTGCCACAGCGCACATCTTGGCTGGGTAATTTCTAGCTGATTCCAACCCATGTGAGGAACTGTAATTCCAGGTTCATTAGCAAACCGTCGTACAGTACCAGTAATAATTCCTAGTCCTGGTTCTTTGCCTTCTTCACTGCTTTCAAAGAGAATTTGCAAACCCATACAAATGCCTAAGAAGGGTTTGCCGCTAGCGATTACTTTTTTAATTGGTTCTTCTAAGCCACGCGATCGCAAATTTTGCACAGTTGGATCAAATGCCCCTACTCCGGGTAATACCACTGCATCTGCCTGTTCTAATTGGTTTGGGGAATCAGTAATCTTTGGTTTCGCCCCAGCTTTTTCTAACCCTTTAGCTACTGAGTGCAAATTCCCCATGTCGTAGTCTACGATCGCAATCACTGCCATTAAGCCACTCCCCTTGTATTAATGAGGTTCTTTTTATTTTAAGTTAATAATTAATATTTTGGATGTCTAATAAAATTCTATTAACTTCTTTCAATACTTGGCTACCTCATCAATTATCTAATTCTTCTGATGATTTATTAAATGAATTAGCTAAACTTGATACATCTCTATTTCTGACATTTTTAAGATTGCTACCCGTTGATATTGAACTAGCTAGCTGTTGCGTAATTGCCAAAATTAATGAACTGCAACCTAATGTAATTATTTGCTGCGGTATGGCAGAAAGTCGCTTTTCATTAAGCATAGAATCAACAGCAACTTGTGGTGAAATGGTACTAACAACGCCAGTAAATTTGCCACAGTTAGTAATTGATTCAGTTGGAATTGAAATTAGTAATGATGCAGGTAAGTTTGTTTGTGAAGGTCTTTATTATTCAGTGTTGCAGTATATTATTGAGCAGCAGCTAAATATTGATTGTGTTTTTGTCCATGTTCCTATCCTGACAGAGGAAAATTTAGCTAGTACAGTAAGAGATTTTCAATTGATTGTAAAAAAACTAGCTTAAAAATATTTCATCAAATGATTGTCAAATCGAATTCTTTTAATAGGAACATAAGTATTGCCCTAAAAAAATGAAATGATATAACTTACTGTGCTAGTAAGTAATAATTGCTCTATGCTGTCTTTCTTACCAATTTTACCCATCGCTCAAGTAACTCCCATACCGCCTCAAGAAGTGGTACAAATTCAACAAGTGCGTCCATTACCAGGCGGACTTGATTCAGTACCAGTATTTAATAGCAATAGTCCCGAACTGGTGCAGACAGAAGGAATTCTCCTTTCAACTTTTCCGCCAACTGGTAAAAAAGTGAGCGCAGCACATCTAAATTTTCCCTTCCGAGGGCGATTTGATATATTTGCTCACCATGTTGCCAAAGCTCCCTCACCCGAGAATTTGCGATTACTTTATTTAGGGATAATTCTGCATAATCCCACTAGCCAACCAGTCAGAGTAGATATATTGCAAGCCGCAAGTTATCTCAGTCAACCGGATGCACCATTTAATGAATTGCCACCTGTAACTGAGAATCTATTAGGTACAGTTTTTGCGGGACCAGGCGATCGCGTCATGAATGATGTGCTGCGAGGACAGAGACAACCTAGTTTCCCGCCGCAGATTGTAATTCCACCACGTCAAAGCCAGATGTTACTCAATCTACCAATTCCAGTTGCAACTCTAGAACCGCCGCTTAATGGTCGGTCTACTTTGATGCGACTGCGGAGTAATGGCGCAGTTTATGCCGCAAGTTTGGCAATGTATGCGCCTGTTAATGCTGATGGTAGTGAGCGATCGCCTACTTTAGCTCAATGGCAGCAGTTGTTGGATACTGGTAACTTTGCTGGACCACGCGATAAAACTCCTACACCGCCTGAGCAAATAACAGGGATAATTTATGGTCGTGTAGCAGGGGTAGCTCAAGGTTCCCAATGGCAAGCTCAAGTATTTGATAATGCAGATACTCAATCTTTGAGCATTCCTCAGCAAGGTGAAGCTTTTTCCTACGGTTTGAGTACGCTTAGTCTGGGAAGGCTGGGAACAAATCAAGTTCAAACTGCGCCACTTTTAGTTCGTTACCCAGATACTGCCTATCGTGCGTGGGGTAATTATGGAATTCAATACAGCCTTAGTTTGCCGCTTTCTAACAATACTGGTCAATCTCAAATTGTTACCTTGTCACTGCAAACACCAATAAAGGAAGATCAGCTAAGTAAACAAGGACTGCGTTTTTTTGAACCACCTGCTTCGCAAGTTTTCTTTCGTGGCACAGTAAGGCTAGGATACAACGATGATCGCGGTTTACCGCAGACACGATATGTACATCTAGTGCAAACAAGAGGTCAGCAAGGTGAGCCTTTAGTAGTATTAAACATGAAACAGGGCGATCGCCGTCTTGTACAAGTAGACTTCCTTTATCCCCCAGACTCAACCCCACCGCAGGTATTAACTGTCAAAACTTTAGCATCACCTACTCTAGATCAAGACCTCTAAGTAAAACCTGTCTTTTTTGTACTTTTGTTCTTAGGCTTGGATTTATTAACTTCTGCTACAGCTTCTTCAAATAAATTATGCAAGTGTACTGGAACACTAGCAATTTCTGGTAATTCTGGTTCTATTGGTTTGTTGAATTCTTGTAAAAGTGGATTTAGATCGCGGTCAAGCTGAAAATTTGGACGCTCTAATACTGTTTGTAATACCTTTTCTAATTGAGTCGGATACTGTTGAGCTAACCTTTGCCAAATAAAGGCATTAATTGTTGGGTTTTCTAGGTAGTAATGAATAAGTTTTTCAGCGCCTTCTATGTTTTGCCAGTTTTCTGCTTCTAGAATTGCTTTGAACTTACTATAAGTAGGTAGAAATATTTGACCCCAGCGAGGATGTGATATCGCTGTTACCTGTTCTGCTTTCTTAAGTTCGGCAGGTAAATCAACTTTAGGCATCACCATTTTGGCAGTGCTTTTACTCTCAAATAGTTGGGACACTGCTTTTGAATCTGCACCAGCTTCTGCTGCGGCTGCTACAATTTCTTCTTCTCCAATTCCAGCTTCTTGTGCTGCTTCTGCCAATGTTTTAGAGTCATCAATACCTGCTGCTGCCAAGCGTTGCTGCATCATTACTTCTTGAAATTCAGCAATTCTTTTATTAAGCTGATATCCAGGCATTGTAATTTCGTCACTACCAAAAAAGTTAAGGAATTGCTGGTGATATTGTGCTACAGACTGCCAAGCCTGTTCCATCAGTTCTGGAGCATCGCTATAAAGAGCGCTTTTGTAATTTTCTTTAAAGTTACCAATTGCTACTGCTAACTTAGGTTTACCTAACTTACCCATTAGTGTACAGGGACTAGAAAACATCCAGTATTTATCGGTAACAGGAGCAATGCGAGTTAGTAAGATTTCCCCTTCTTTAAATCGCCTCATCTCCTCAAGAGTTTGGGTATTGTTTGGCTTCACAATGTAGTGCTTGGCTGTCAACCAGTTCATCAATTCAAATCCATCAGGCAGAATTTGAGTTATGGCGAATAAGCCAATAAAAGTACGCTGCCAGTTACTTACTAGCTGGCGATCGCTCTCTGGTAACTCTGACTGGTCTAAAAATAAGTCTAATGGTGTTTTGTCTCCAACTTTGCCTTCTGTTATAAAGGAGTCAATTATTAAATCCTGCTGAACACTGTCCCCGCGCTTTCGCCGCGATTGCTCTGCTGCATAAGACTCTAGCGCTTCTGCTAGTTCTCCTTCAGCTTCTAGGACAAAATCAACTAAGTCTTGTTTTAGTTCGTGCGATCGCTCTAAAATCTCATCCATAACTTAATCTCCCTCGTTTCAACATTTCTACCTTATAGGTTGCTAGAGAAATTGAGTAGCAAGATGAAAATTAGTGATAATAACCTAGTAGAAAAACCAGATTTTATCCTCTTGCAGTTACAGATTCTGCTACCACATTTAATTGTTTTATTAACGACTTACAAAATAATCAATAACATCTACGTATTATTTCTACAATGTTTGCTAACTCTTATTTCAATTTTCAGTGATTATACCAAAGCTCACAAGGATTAGAATCTCTTAATTTAGTTAAGACAGCTACCAAATCTATCTGTAGAAATTAGTACAAAAATTATCAGTTGTAAAGTTATGAGTGTAGACTTTGATTCAATAATGAAAATGCCTGCTATAGGGCAGGTTATTGCCAATGCTATTGAAGAAGGTAGAAAGCATGGGCAAACATTTTTATCTGACTCGTGTTGGATGAATGATAGAGACAGAATGGCAAACTACGCCCTATATGAGGCAACACTTTGGTCAGTAGGAAGTGGTATTGGGAACGGGCTTTTGGGTATAGCTGGAATACCAACTGATGTTGCTATCACACTTTACTCCCAAGTTAAACTCTCATCTACTCTTTTTACTATTTATGGAATTGACATAACAAACCAAGCTACACAACCCTTAGTTTTAGCTGCTGCTGCTGGAGTCACGATATCTGAACTAGCTAATAATTTGGGTACTCGTGCTGCAACACAGGCAATTCAAAAAGCTCTGATGTCCATACCAGGTAAGACATTTGCCGAAATTAATAAAGCTTTAGGAATTAAAATAATTTCTAAAGCGGGAGAGAAAACTTTGCTTAATGTGGCAAAAATGATGCCTGGTATTGGTTCTATAGTCAGTGGTACGGTCAACGGTGTCACTATGAATGCTACTGGACATGGAATAATTACTTTTGTTAAAGCTTGGAAAAGAGCATAATTTAAGAATCGCCCTTACACCAAAAGCCCCCCTTCAAAAATAATGAAGAGAGGCTTTTCGTTAAAATATTAACCTGGCACCGAGCTATTTTCCCGTGGGGCAACCCCCAAAGTAT
>ERZ501023.25-NODE-25-length-53717-cov-6.432056_pt1 | contig 53717 bp, 54 predicted proteins | sample MGYA00248839_ERZ501023 | MGnify/ENA primary metagenome ERZ501023 (study PRJEB25958, sample SAMN03398596) | human skin metagenome | study: EMG produced TPA metagenomics assembly of the Human Skin Microbiome Metagenome (human skin metagenome) data set.
TAATCGCCTTAATCCCCATCTCACAGTGCTTCTCGCTTGCTTGTCACCCCTTGAGGCAAGTATCAGTAGATACATTTAGCTTCTCAGGCGACTATTACGCGCTACCAAACTTGATTCCCTTGCTGTCTCGCCCATCACGACTCCAGTTGCTGATGGAGATTTTAGAGACACCGCTACCTGTGCGCGATGACAAGTAGATGTAGGGTAGGCTTATTGCCTGCCCTCCTCAGCGATTATTTAAATTTATTTCGCCAATTGTTAGCTATGAATAGCTGAGATATAGCAATGCTATCTGAATTATAAACATTGTTTTTTAAACAGCATTTACGGAGTGTAGCGACAGCGTTTAGCGGCTTGCCGCAGGCTACTGCATTCACGTAGTGTAGCGACAGTGTTTAGACACGCCAAGGACGCAAAGGAAAGAGCAAAGAAAATTTCATATATATGTGATGTTTTGATTTTTCAAGTAGATTGATTTTTAATTAAAAGGTGAAAAGCAGTGAAGTTAGCTGAAGCTTTAATTTTAAGAGCAGATACACAAAAGCGAATTGAACAGTTAAAACAAAGATTAATTAGAAGTGCAAAAATCCAAGAAGGCGAACAACCAGCCGAAAATATTTTAGAATTGATGACAGAGTTGAATAATGCTATTACTCAGTTAACAACTCTGATCAAAAAGATTAACCAGACAAATGCACTAACTAGATTTCAGTCAGAAGCATCAACATTATCAGATGCATTAGCAGCAAGAGACACTTTACTGATTAAGCGTAATGCTTACAGTAATTTAATTGATGCAGCAGCAATTAGACAAGAACGTTATAGCCGTTCAGAAGTCCGATTTATAAGTACAGTTGATATTGCTACAGTGCAAAGACAACTTGATAACTTATCTAGAGATTATCGAGAGCTAGATTCACAAATTCAAGCGCTAAATTGGCAAACAGATTTGATTGAAAGCTAGCAATTTATTGTGTCTCTACTATTAGCATCAGCTGGTAGCCAATAAAAGCAGAAGCGAGTACATCCGCCAACTGGGTAAAGTTGGATGAGGGTTGCAAGCCTTTACTCCGGCATAAGGGGCTTATGCCACCAAATGCACAAATTAAGCCCAGTATTGTTACAAGCGTACAGGGTATTGTGAATGTTACTACCGCGTACTGGTCTGTTGTTATTGGTGAGGGTGGGTTAGGGGATAAAAATTTAAGTTGATGCTGAGATAAAATTTGTTCAAGTAATTTTATATAGCAAAGACTAATATGTTCAATGTCATATTTATAGGACTTACGCACAAGTAACTCAAAAACGAACCGCAAAGGACACAAAGTACACAAAGGCATAAGAGTTTGAGAGAGTTTTTACGTAAGTCCTGATTTAATGAGTACATTTTATCTTGCTTATCAAATGGATCATCAGACATCTACGATATATAGGTTAAATATATTGATTTAGTTAAGAAATTTGAGCTTTAAGAGTCTGAATGAGAGAATAGTTAATAAAAATAAGTTATGAGTATTTTTAAAGTAGAAGTTGTCAAAATTGATAATATTAATTCTCACCCGAATGCAGACAAATTAGATATTACCACAATTGAAGACATGGCATATCAAGTGGTTACTGCTAAAGGTAACTTTCAACCAGGAGATATTGCGTTTTACTTTCCCATAGATAGTGTTATTCCAGATAATTATTTAGATGAGTTTGGGATTCGTCCTTACTATTCCAAAAAATTACGCGCTGCTAAATTGCGGGGTATCTTCTCAGAAGGTTTACTTATTCCTGTAGGAGATAATTTCACAGGAACTGTAGGAGATGATTATACAGCACATTTTGGAGTGACTAAGTATGAATATCCTATACCTGCAAACATGAGTGGGGATGTAGAAGCACCTATTGGTCAATATAAGTTTCCTAGTCCAGAGAATCTTAAGCGGTATCGAGATATTTTGAAACAAGGAGAAGAAGTAGTCATTAGTGAAAAGATTCACGGCAGCAATTTTACTGTTTTAGTAGATGGTGATGGTACACATATAGGTAGTCACAACTACTTTTGGAAAAACAATGAAACAAATAAAAACTTAGTCTATATCCGAGCTTACAACGAGAATCATATTCTGCATAAACTACCAAATAATACTCAAGTATTTGGTGAGATATACGGCATACAAGACATTAAATATGGCTTGGATAAAGGTAATATGGAAATTGCTTTGTTTGCTGTAAAAAGAAATAATCAATTTTTAAATTATTGGGAGTTTGGAGAATTTTGCCAGAAATTTAACTTACCTAGAGTGCCTGTACTTTATATCGGATCTTACAGTTGGGAAGTTGTATCTCAGTTCAACAATGCAGACAGTGTACTTAGTAAAAATTGTCTGATGGAGGGTGTAATTATTCAGCCAGTTGGGGAAAGAACAGATCCAGAAATTGGCAGAGTAGTGCTGAAGTTAATTAGCGATCGCTACCTACTCCGCAAAAAACCCACAGAACTACACTGAATTAATTATGGGAATTAGGCACTTTAGTAATTATCAGGGTTCTCCTGAATATCGCGATCGCAAAGATCAAGACTTATTAGGAGCAGGTTGGCAACCATTATATCGAGAGCTTGATTGGAGATATTTATGGCAGCTTGTCCAAACTGATTTTAGTGAATTGACTCACAAAACTGTAGACTTAGCTAGCGATCTTGCTGATGCTCTTAGCCGGAATGATTATAGCTGGTGGGCGAATATATTGAACGTTTTTTCAGACTATACACGCTCTGATATTGACGAATTTTGGAACTATATTACTCCCGAACCACCAGCACCAGATTATCAATACAAAGACATTCTGAGTACACAAACACCGATTACCCAATCTGTTAGCCGTGATAGTATTCCAATTGATTACGTTCTCAATCGGTTACAGGAAATTACTGTTCTTAAAGTCCTAGATTTATTAGGTTCTCCAGACTCTATTACTCAGTGCTTTAGAGATAGATATTTCCATTACCCTGTGAACTTATTTATTAATTGGGAACGGATCGAAAATATTGGCACTGTTTTAGCTTATTGGTCTAAATATGAAATTTGGCTACAAATTAGTCATGTAACTTTAACTCAAAGAAGATATACGCTGATTGCCAAAGAACTAGGAGCAATAGTTAACAAAGCAACTTATAATCTAGCAGTAATGCTGAGTGGTTATCAAAGTCGTGTCGGCAAAGTTCATAGTCAGTTTCCGATTCGGACATTTCCCTTAGATATCCAAAGTTTTACTGACACAGTACAGCAGGCAATTTTAAACCAAACTCAGTTAGCTGTGTTAGTAAGTGGCAAACCAGGTACAGGTAAAACCGCCTGGACACAAGCAGTGGCAAAAGAAGTTTTAATACCTTTAGGATATGTAATTTTCATTTTGGATCATGATGCAGTTGAAAACTTTGTACCGCCAAGCTATTTAGAACGGATTTGTATTATTGTCAATGAAGCTGATAATTTAGCTCAGAATCGTGCTACTGAAGCAGCACAACGTAATAACAAAACCGAGCATATTCTAAGTTTGCTGGATGGAACTTTGTATCAGAGTGTAATTGACGAAGCTGGTATCCAAGAACAACAAAGATTAGTAGTATTGCTGACTTGTAACACAACTGAAAGACTAGATCCAGCTATTCTCCGCAAAGGTAGGATTGATTTAACTTATGAATTTACTTGTCAATTTGTATAATAAGAGGATCAAACTAGAATATCCGCCGCTTAAAAAGGTGATGTAGCGATCGCCTTTAACGAAATATCTGCCTAGAAACCTTTACCAAGTATGGATTTTTGACTTAGTTAAAGACTTTTGCTTCCCTTAATTGCATAAAAAAAGTAAATTATCTCTACCAGAAAACACACCAGAATCTACAAGCACGGTTAAAACATTCTCATTTTGTAGTCAGGAAGAAAAATTCAGCATAAGATTAACCCAAAGGACTTCACAATTGACAGCATGAATTTGGGACAGCCATTAGGCTCGATCACACAAGGCTCTCTTAGTCAAGGATTAGAGGTAAGGTTACATCCGGATGTCTCTGTAGAAGATATGCGGGTAGGAAAGTTCTTGGTTGTCGAGGGAGTGCGATCGCGTTTTTTCTGTATGCTTACTGACGTTGCTTTGGGAACGTCTAGTACCCGGATTGTCGCCAATCCTCCCAATCCTAATGACGATTTTTTAAGGGAAGTTCTAGCAGGGAGTGGGACGTTTGGGACGATTAACCTCAGCCCCATGTTAATGTTTACTCCTGAAGAGTTTAGGGATCAGGGATCAGGATTCAAAGATCAAGAATCGAAAACAACCTCCTTAAATGGCAATGGGGTAAGCGCGTTAGCCTCATTTCAACCGCAAAGTAGCAGCAGTATGGAACTGCTGCCAGTTAAAACAATTCCCAGTCACTTTAGCCAAGTTTACGATGCCAGCGAACGCGACTTTCGGGCAGTATTTGGTTGGGAAGATGATCCGCATCGCCGTAACTTTGCGATTGGTGAACCTTTAGATATGGCTGTACCAATTTGCGTTGATTTAGACCGCTTTGTAGAACGCAGCAATGGCGTGTTTGGCAAATCTGGGACGGGAAAGTCATTTCTCACCCGCCTGCTGTTATCTGGCATTATTCGCAAGCAAGCAGCAGTTAATTTAATTTTTGATATGCACTCAGAATACGGCTGGGAAGCTGTTTGTGAAGGCAAACAATTTAGTACCGTTAAAGGCTTGCGCCAGCTTTTTCCTAGCCAAGTACAAGTTTACACTCTCGATCCCGCTTCTACTAAGCGACGTGGTGTGCGCGATGCCCAAGAACTCTACCTCAGCTACGACCAAATTGAAGTCGAAGACATCATGCTGGTACGCAATGAGTTAAACCTTTCGGAAGCAAGCTTGGAAAATGCGATTATCCTCCGCAACGAGTTTGGTAACGCTTGGATTACTCAGCTATTAAGCATGACTAACGACGAAATTCAGCTATTTTGTGAGGAAAAGCGGGGTAATAAGTCCTCGATTATGGCATTACAGCGCAAGCTCAACCGCTTAGACGATCTTAAATATATGCGGACAGCTTGCCCACATAACTATATCAATCAAATTCTCGATTCCCTAGCTGCTGGTAAGCACGTAGTAATTGAGTTTGGTTCTCAGTCGAATATGTTGTCGTATATGCTGGCAACTAATTTAATTTCCCGCCGCATTCACCAGTCGTATGTCCACAAAGCAGAGCGATTTTTACAAACGAAAGACCCCAGCGATCGCCCCCGACAACTCGTGATTACAATTGAAGAAGCGCACCGTTTCCTTGACTCTGCTACAGTCCGCCAAACGATCTTTGGCACGATCGCCCGGGAAATGCGGAAATATTTTGTCACTTTATTGGTAGTAGATCAGCGTCCTTCGGGAATTGACAATGAAGTAATGTCCCAGATTGGCACTCGAATTACTGCCTTGCTAAATGATGAAAAAGACATTGAGGCAATTTTTACTGGTGTTTCTGGAGGACAAAGCCTGCGATCAGTATTAGCAAAGCTGGACTCCAAGCAACAAGCCTTGATTCTAGGTCATGCGGTTCCCATGCCAGTTGTTGTCAGGACTCGACCCTACGATGCCAAGTTCTACGAAGAAATTGGGGACGTTGCTTGGGAAGAAAAGCCAGATGCTGAAGTTTTTGCTGCTGCTGAACTAGCAAAAGCTGATCTCGGATTCTAAGAAGAGGCTAGTCGCTGCGCTCCAGTTATGAATTCTAAGTGCTAAATGTTGAGTTAAAAGCAGTAATTACTTCAACGTTCTTGAATTCAAAACTCAAAACTCAAAACTACTCTCTTACGGAATATCCCACCTTTTACCGCCAGTAGATATTCGGTTATCCGGCTGCTAAAGAACAGCTATTTACAGGGATAGTAAGTGATCATAGAAGAGTAAGCGCGATCGCCCTAAGTAGGAGTGCAAGCGACAAAAGAACTTTTCGTTGTACCTAAAATATTTCGGCTTGCTAAGACTTTACTAGTCTTTTGATCTGTATTACTATAGAGAAAGTTGAAGTCAGTATGAGTTTGACTTTTGCTAGATTGAATTCCCAAGCTTGTTTTCAAGCTTTAACAGTAAACAGGCATATTTCCAGGCAATTACAATTACTTCGGGCGGATGAGGAAACCTTTCCTACAAAATTAGTGTCTCTACATCTTCTGTAGGATGTAAGTCTCCTAATACTTCGTTAATGTCCTGTTATAACTGAGCAATCTAGTTTCCCGCCGCCCCCGCCACCAAGCATTCCTTTTGTTACGGAGTTGACGACGCACCAATGCCCACTGTTAACACCACCAAACCCGATACTACTAATACCAAGTTCACGGCTGATATGGTTCGTACCTATCTACGTGAGATCGGTCGTGTGCCACTACTAACGCGCGAGCAAGAGATTATATTTGGTAAGCAGGTGCAGCAAATGATGTCTGTGCTAGAAGCCAAAGAAGCGCTCTCTAAGAAACTACGGCGCGAACCGACTTTAACTGAGTGGGTGGAACAAGTTCGTGTGTCTGAAACAGAGTTGAACGAAACTTTGCGGCAGGGACAGCGAGCTAAACAAAAAATGATTGAAGCGAATTTGCGTCTGGTGGTTGCCATTGCTAAGAAATACCAAAAGCGCAACATGGAATTCTTGGACTTGATTCAAGAAGGAACAATGGGCTTAGAACGTGGTGTAGAAAAATTTGATCCTACGCGCGGTTACAAGTTCTCAACTTATGCGTATTGGTGGATTCGGCAGGCAATTACCAGAGCGATCGCCCAGCAAGCCCGCACAATTCGGCTACCAATTCACATTACAGAGAAGCTCAACAAAATCAAGAAAGTCCAACGCGAACTAGCGCAACAACTAGGTCGTAGCCCTACTCCCGCCGAGATTGCCAAAGAGTTGGAAATCGAACCAGCTCAAATCCGTGAGTATCTTAATCTTGCCCGTCAGCCAGTTTCACTGGATATCCGCGTAGGAGACAACCAAGATACGGAATTGCAAGAACTTCTAGAAGATGACGGACCATCGCCAGAGCATTACATGACGCAAGAATCTTTGCGTCAAGACTTGGAACATATGTTAGCAGAGCTAACTCCGCAACAGCGAGAAGTTTTGACTCTACGCTTTGGTTTAGAAGATGGCAATGAATTATCTCTAGCAAAGGTAGGAGAAAGGCTCAACCTCAGCCGTGAGCGAGTACGTCAGCTAGAGCATCAAGCCCTCGCGCATCTACGCCGCCGTCGGGCAAACGTCCAAGAATATGTGGCTAGCTAAGTAGTTACTGAGTATAGCCCTAAATTACTTGGCTTATGCAGCCTGAGAATAATAGAAACGCCTCCTAAATTGGGGGGCGTTTTTTATGGTTTATCAGCTTGCCGTAAAAAGGCATATTTAGGTGATGGCGACAAAGTGGTTAATACCTAGAGAAACATTATGTTAGACGGCTAACGTCATTCAATTTAGGTGGATCTACCGTTTGTAGTGAAACTACAACTAATCATACTTAAGACTAAAGCTTAAGAATTAAAATCTCCGGTTTAACAAAAGTAACTTTCTGCGGAAACAAAAGTCTGACTTTTGAAGTATATAGTTACGCATTACTCCTTAGTTATGCTTTAACTAACGACGATTCCCCTATATCTAGATATAACTAAATTTCTTCAGAGGCAATAATTGTGCTTGGCTCTATTATTAAGTTTTTTTCACCGCCGCGTCTGGGATTAGAAGTTCCGCTAGCTGGTTTATTTTTGACGGTGGGTGTTTTAATGAGTGAAGCTAAACCAGTATTAACTCAGGAGCTAGGTATTTCTGCCAGATCACAAGTTGCCCAGGTTAAAGTTTTTGGCAAAGATACATTGAGCGCTCCCAAAGGTAAACTACCAGAGAAAGACGGCATATACTTGTATGGTCAATCGCCAAAACCTCAGCAGATTGGGCAAGAGTATATGGTATTTGAGATGCGTGGTGGTAAAGTGACTGGTGCTTTTTATCTACCTCACTCAGAATTTAGTTGTTTCTCTGGCACACTCCAGTCTGGAAATTTAGCTTTGATGGTTGCTAATGGTCCTGATTCAAATGCGTACGAAGACTCAGTTGCCGTTCAGGATTCTCAGCGAGTGGCTACAGCTAGTGATACCCAAATTGGGATTGACTACAACCAAAGTGCTTATCCTTACTCTGTAGCACTGCAAAACTACCACCAACTTGCTTCTGTAAGTTCCAACGATCAGCAACTATTAAGAACTTGCAAAAACAATTATCAATAGATAGTTTTTCAAATAATTGTTAATTTTAATATTTAAAATTCAATTCCTGGTTGTGCCTTTACACCTTGTTCACGAAACGGGTGTTTAATTAATGTCATCTCGGTTACTAAATCGGCACGTTCAATTAAGGCAGTTGGTGCGCCTCTACCTGTGAGGATAACATGAGAGTCATGCGGCTTCTGCTCTAGTCCAGCCAAAACATCCTCTACTTTTAAATATCCTAATTTCAAAGCAATATTAATTTCATCTAAAAGCACTAGCTTAAAGTCTGGATTCTGAATAAATGTTAAAGCAGTCTGCCACGCTGCGTTAGCTTTTTGGATGTCGCGCTCTCGATCTTGGGTTTCCCAGGTAAAGCCTTCTCCCATAGCATAAAATTCTAGCTGATCAGCCCAACGGCTCAGAACCGCTTTTTCAGCTGGTTCCCAAGCGCCTTTAATAAATTGGACGATCGCAACTTTATAGCCATGACCAAGCGATCGCAATACCATTCCCAAAGCCGCCGTAGTTTTCCCTTTGCCGTTACCAGTATTAACAATAATTAAGCCTTTTTCTTGTGACGCTTTCGAGACTCGCTGCTCTTGCACTTCTTTGCGTCGCTGCATCTTACGCTGGTATTGTTCCTCAGTCAAAGATGGAGATGTGGCTTCAGTGTTTAAGCGTTCAGCTTCTAAATCTGGGTTCAAGTCTGAAGGAGTATTGATTGTCATTAAATTTGCCTGAAAAAGATTACAATTAGCCAACGCTCAAACCAGCCGTTTGAGTGCAGTGGAGTGTAAGACGCTACACTACCGTCATCGCAGATGTTAAATCAGGGTTTACTGGCTCAAATTGTAATACCATAATTTGATTTGGACGCAAACCAATTGATTCGTACGTGCATCCATTGCGATCGCTGAACTCGACTTCAAAAGCAGCACCCTCAGCCAATTCTTCAACCACTGTGCCTACTTGTCCGCGCCATAGGTTGTATTCAGGAATATCAACTGTTAGTGCAACCACGTCCAACAATTTGACTAAATTAGTAACCATTTCATATCACTTTTAAAGATCACAAAGGGTAACAGATTGTTAATCGCGGCACATCAAAACCGTATTCAATGATCCATCCACTCCGAACAGTTGTATTTCTATTTTGCCATTCGAGTACAAAATCCAAGATATAGCGCTGTCCATAGTCATCACGTCGCCCTAATTGAGCCTCATGTGTTCTAACAACTTCTAGGAGGAGCTTACGTAACTCTTCAGCATCATCAGCAGTCATACCTAGTAACGTCGAAAATAACCGAGCTTTATGTTTTCCTTGATCATGATTTGGATTCAGGCAGTAATCATGCAGTTTACGAATGTCAACTACTGCATTCTCAGCATTTGGAATCAGCAAGATTTCTATCAAGGGTTGAATTTCACGCTCAATTAGGTAGACATTACAATGTTTTGTTAACTAATTAAGATTAAGTAAAACAGTGAATACTAGATGAGCATAATCTGTACCTCTATTTCCACTTACAAAAGGACAGCGTGATAAGTGTAGTACAGTTAGGCTACTTAAAGCTCAACTAAATTAAGTCATTGCATAGAAAAAGATAATTCTGTCAAGCAGCAAAATCAATCTAAGAGAATTTTTCTTTATCCCAAAATCTTTCTGAAGACCGTGACAAACCCCATGACGGTAAAGTTTACCTTCTATAGTATTTTCGGGTTGATATTTCTCGTAAAGATCAGCCACAGCATCAGGAAGTGAGTCTAAAAGTGATGTTGCTTTTAAATTATATGATAAAGGCTTCCATTGGTCTTTTAATGCAGCAGTAGCTTTTCGCATATCTTCTCTACTCATCGAACCAAAGTTAGGGTTTAACAGCGCATCTCTTAATAGACCTTCTACTTGCGAAATCAAAGCCGAAACACTTAAATAATACTTTCCTTCTAGATGTGTTTCTATCGCTTGCTCAATAATTGAGAGCCTCTTGACAAGCTTTTTCTGCTCCTTCTAATAAGTTAAAGTTTTATTGATACGTTCACTATTCATGAGTGTATCAAAGAAGTCGTCGATTTCTAAAACACAATTTTCTCCGAATGCAATTGATTTGAGCTTCCTCACATCACTGACTGCACTAGCTGTTGATGTTGGGGAAAGCCATTTTGGTAAAAAATCGAATGTCTTTGTAATATCTATCTCAATTGATTCAGCTTCCTTAAATATCTCTTCACTTATCTAGCTTATACTATCTCTAAATCCTTTCAATTCAGTTTCATTCTGTAAACAATTCTTGACTTCTCCATAGAAAAATGTTTTGTTAGGATTATCTATACCTTCAGCTTTGAGTGACTCTAGTATTTGCTCAATGTCCCCCTCAATTGAGTTCCGTAAAAGAGTAAACCACTTCTGATAATAGTTGCTCGTACTCAGCCTTTCATAATCCTTGTCACTGATTACTTTTTCATAACTATTAACTTTAGATAGCAAGTGCTGGAGAGCAGCTAGCTTCAATTCAAACTTAACCATATTTTTCTTACTAGATAAAATATTATCTAAATTTTAGTAATCTACTAATAATTTAACAATCGTTATAGTATTTGTGCAGCTTTGTACTAAAAAGTATTTTTTATTTCGTTTAATTTATAGTTTATTAGAATGGATTTAAACGTTGACTTGATAATCCAATATTATTAAATTCAGCAGATAATTCTACGTTATAGAAATTGCTAAAAAATTACATTTGTAAAGAGCGTTTTTATAGCGGTTATTTAGCGGAGGTAATTGATAACGGACACATTTTAGCGATTATGAAAAGAATTGCAGCAATTAAAACGGATATAGTTATGGGAAATATTAATAACTACGACAAATTAAAAATGAACAACTCAATTGCAGTTATTCAAGGCGATATTACTCAACAACGAGTAGATGCGATCGTCAACGCTGCCAACAATTCCCTACTAGGCGGAGGCGGTGTAGATGGAGCAATTCACCGTGCAGCAGGAGCAGAGCTTTTAAAAGAATGTCGGCAGCTTAATGGCTGTGCTACTGGTGAAGCTAAGATTACCAAAGGCTACAACCTGCCTGCTAGGTGGGTTATTCATACAGTTGGTCCGATTTGGTATGGCGGTAATAACTCAGAAGATGAATTATTAGCTAGTTGTTATCGTAATAGTTTAGCGATCGCCACCCAAGAGCAATACCAAATTAAAACAATTGCTTTCTCGGCGATTAGTACCGGAGTGTATGGATTTCCGGTAGAAAGAGCAGCGCGCATAGCTGCTACCCAAGTTCAGCGTTTCTTAGCAAAAAATAATTCCCTAGAACAAGTAATTCTCGTCTGCTTTAGCAAAAATGCGTACGATTCTTACTTAAGTGCAGTAAACCAAACTAGCGAAACACAGCTAGATTAGATCGGGCGTGTCTATTCATCTTGGAGTCAAAAATGTCAAAACTGTCCAGCAACAAAATTGCACCCGCTCCGATGCAAACTCAAATTAGCGTGGTGGATTTAATTGATAATTACTTCACTGCCTACAACTCTGCACGGCTACGAGAAATCTGCCAGTTACTCAGTCGGGATGTGCTACAAGAAGGTGTCACGGTGGGAGTTAGCTTGTCGGGAGCAATGACACCAGCTGGCTTTGGGGTTTCAGTTTTAGCACCTCTGATTCGCAACGGTTTTATTGACTGGATGATCAGCACTGGGGCAAATTTGTACCACGATTTGCATTACGGATTAGGTTTTGACCTTTATACTGGGCATCCATTTTTAGATGATGTCAAGCTACGTCAAGAAGGCACAATTCGCATTTATGACATTATCTTTGGCTACGATGTGTTGCTGGAAACGGATGCATTTATTCGTAAGATTCTCCAAGCGGAAGAGTTTCAAAAGCGCATGGGAACAGCCGAGTTTCACTATCTGCTAGGTAAATATGTGCGGGAAGTAGAAAAGCAAGTAGGAGTAAAGCATTCTTGTTTGTTAGCTACTGCTTATGAATGCGGTGTACCGATCTACACTTCTTCGCCAGGAGATAGTTCGATTGGCATGAATGTAGCGGCTTTAGCGCTGGAAGGTTCTCAATTAGTAATAGATCCCTCCCTTGACGTAAACGAGACAGCAGCGATCGCTTATTCGGCGCGTGACTCTGGTATCCCTGACGTAGAAGGCAAAAGCGCGGCGGTAATTATTGGCGGTGGTAGCCCGAAAAACTTTTTGCTGCAAACTCAGCCGCAACTCCACGAGGTACTAGGACTAGAAGAGCGGGGACACGATTACTTTATCCAGTTTACAGATGCACGTCCTGATACCGGCGGCTTGTCTGGAGCAACGCCTAGTGAAGCTGTTAGTTGGGGGAAAATTGACCCAGAAGAATTGCCGAGTACGATTGTTTGTTACACCGACAGTACGATCGCTCTACCATTACTAACTGCTTACGTAATGAATCAGTGTCAACCACGTCAACTGAAGCGACTGTATGATCGCCGCGAAGAAATGATGGAGAAACTACGAATAGATTACATGAGCGCTAAAACGCAGCCAACTGATAAAATTCCGGCGGCTGTCGCTGAGAGTGCTGCTGATCATGTGGCAACTTATCCGTGTGGTAGGTTAATTCCTCATAATTAGTCATTAGTTAATTTCGATACAAGCGCTGCTTCTTATAGACAAAATAAACTAGTAATTGAGGAATGTTTATAGCTCTACAGTAGGTGTGGTTAACTAATGACTAAGGGCTACAGACTAATGACTCCGCGTAAGTGGGTGTAGTTAACTAGGGATTGAGGACTAATGACTAATAACTTGCCTAGCGCTTCGATAACATGATCTTTTTAGTAGCCCTTCTCGCCTTTTATGTTGCTTGGAATTTAGGGGCAAACGACGTTGCTAACGCGATGGGAACGTCTGTAGGCTCAAAGGCTGTTACTTTGCGGCAAGCAGTAGTAATTGCTGGAGTGTTGGAGTTTACTGGTGCTGTCCTGTTTGGTCATGCAGTGTCTGAGACGCTGGCAACCCAAATTGTTAATCCGGCTTTATTTGCAACCGCCCCGCAAGTATTATTAACTGGCATGGTTTCTGTTTTAGTAGCTTGTGGTATATGGTTACAAATTGCCACAGCGCGGGGATTGCCCGTGTCTTCTTCTCATGCGGTTGTCGGGGCGATCGCTGGCTTTAGCTACGTAGCTGTTGGGGTTGAGGCTATTGACTGGTCATCGATTGGCAGAATTACGTTTGCTTGGATTGTCACGCCGCTTGTAAGTGGCACAATTGCCGCTCTATTCTATTTCTTGGTAAAGCGCTTGATTCTCGACCAAAGCGATCCTCTAAAACAATTAAACGAGTGGATTCCTTGGTTAAGTTCTGCATTATTAGCTGTATTTGGCGTAATTGTTTTACCAACTCTGAGCCAGCCGATATATAAATTTCTGCAACAACATAAGTTTAATATTCCCGCCCACGATCTACCACTTGCTATTGGGGCGATCGCCGCAGTCAGTCTTACTCTAAATAGCTGGCGACAACTGGAAGAGAGGCAAGAGGCAAGAGGCAAGAGGCAAGAGGCAATAAAATCTGTAGTTCCTACTCCTTTATTACTTGTCGAGCAGCAATTAGCTAAATATCAGTTACTAAGTGCTTGCTTTGTTGCTTTTGCTCACGGTTCAAATGATGTGGGAAATGCGATCGCTCCTTTAGCGGCGATCGCTTACATTAATCGTACTGGAGAAGTTCCCCTCAATGGCATCAATATCCCTATTTGGATTTTGGTACTCGGCGGTGCTGGCATTGTTGCAGGTTTAGCTGTCTGGGGCAAAAAAGTTATTGCCACTATCGGAGAAGGGATAATTCCACTTCAGCCTAGTGGCGGTTTCTGTGCAGAATTAGCAACTGCTACTACTATCTTGCTAGCTTCTCGGTTAGGTTTACCTGTTTCCACCTCCCATGCTCTTGTTGGCGGTGTCGTCGGAATTGGTTTAGTTCAAAATATTAAGTCAATTCAATTTAAAACTTTACAAGGAATTGCTGGGGCATGGCTGATTACAATCCCCGTTAGTGCTGGGTTAGGCGCTAGTGTTTTTGCGATCGCGCGTCTACTATTTTTCTAATCTTTATTGCTTAGAGCTTTTTCTGCCAACCCTAAAATAACAGTAGTACACCCATATGGCGTACACTGTAACTTTTTAGAGGGCGCGTTGACTCTTAAAATTGATATTCTCTGTAACGATATTCTTGAAAGCGCTGAATAATGGCTCAAAGAATATGAATCTAAAAAAGAATACAAAGAAAATATGCAACGTTGTCCTACAGGATTTCCATCCCATGTTATAGGTATTCCAGTAATTAGCTGAAGTGCAATACCTAGACTATTTAATCTCTTTGCTTTAATCTTTTCAAGATTATCAATCAACAGCCTTTCTATGATGCACACAATTTTTATGAGCTAATACAGTGGAATTACCTACTTTGCACTCCTGAATCCAATCCCAATTCCATCTCACCATTGGAGCAGCACAAATTCCACATACATATTCATCTATGCTATTGAGTTCTGAACCAATTAAATACTTTGTAGCATTTGGAAAAATACCTGATGCATTTAAGAACTCACAAATCACCCGATAAGGATCTACCCTACACCACCAACTTGCTACTTGGTACATTTCATAACCAAGTTCTTTTAAATACTTATTCTTGCCTAAAGTTTTACTTTGTCCTCCATTTAAAAAATGGTGTTCGCCAGCAATTTCTAAACCAATTAATCTAACTTGGTTTGGATTCTGGGAAACTACCCATAATTGATCAATAATATAAGGAATTGAACTTCTATGTATGGAACTAGGAATTAGAAATTGAGATGTGATTAGCTTCACACTCTTGTACCACTCAGCATTACTGTAGGTATTGTGGTAGTCAGAACTATTTGAATAAACTCCTAAAATATTGCTTTGGAGAATTTCATCTAAAGCATAGTAAGCTTCATATTGACCGTAGCAAAACTGATTTTTTTCAAAAAAAGAATCAGGAATTAAATAACCATTATCTCTTGCAGTACGGAAAGCATGGGAACGGCTTAGTTGTTGAAAATATTTCTCTTTAGTATTTGGTATTTTTTTGTAGCTTGAATCTATATAATTCCAGCCTGTTCTTAATGCTTTAAAAAGGCAATCATGATTGCTTATATCTTCATATAGCTGCTCTACATACTCATAACAAGGTTTGATTTGCTCAGGTATCTGCAACGTTAATTTTTGACTTGGTAATCCTAAAAATACTGGTGAGCTTTTTAGTGATAAGCTTGTCAACTTTTCTAACTTTTCTATATAGTCATGAATTCTTACTGCACGATTAACTTCTTGTGCTTCCATAATAACTATTACTTTAATTCGTTATATGTATAAAGATATACGTCTACATAAGTAATACTGAGTTTCCGACTAAGAAATTTGTGAAATCTTCATGAAATTTCCGCGAATGATAAAGATATTACGTGGAAACACTTAATTCACGCCTGATTTAATTTAGTTTTAAGCTTGGCTCTGCGTTGTCTTAATTACTTCGTTACTCGTTTGCGTATTGCATAAATCTCATTACGCAAAGTTCGGGCTACGTTATCAGGCTCTAAAGCACCCTCAATCTCAGTTGGCGGGGATAATATAGTAGTCCCAAGATACTGTCCAATAGCTAGCTTAGTGATACCAGAGAAAAGAACAGCTTGTTCTGGCTCCGCTCTTACCGAGAGTTTTATCCCTAAGCCCTTTTCCATCTCAAGGCTAGTAGCATTCTGGATCATCAAAATTTTTCCTTCAGCAACAAAGTCGCGTAACTTGTCCTTCAACGCAGCATTATCTTTAAGCTTAATTAGAGTTTGGCGGCTGATAACTAAAGCATCAATGGGTGCTTTCGCCGCCTGATCAGCTTTAACAAAACGATTACTAGCTAACTTCAAGCTTTCAGGAAGTTGATTGCTCTCCTCCTCTAGAGTAGCAACAGTTAGGGGTTCAGTTTCTATGCTTTTACTTAGAGGGGGTTTATCTGCTGTGGGAAGCGTCTGTTGAGTAATCGCTTGGCATCCAAAGATTATCAATAGTGTTAATAATATTAATGGAATAATTTTAAGCAATATCTGTTTCTTTACCTTTATATCTACAAAATAACTTGTTTGCTGTGAGATATAGAAGTATCCTAGGCTGTTTTAAGATCGTAGTATATATAGCGGTGTAGTGTAGAAACTCAAGTATTAGAGATTTAAGTTAATAAATACTATTACTCAATTAAGAAACATTACTTATAAACATAAATTTTTCAGGAATAGTAGTAAACTTTGTAGTCTCTCTCATGCATTGTCAAAATTATCAGGAATAAAAATTACACCCTTTGATCTAATGGAATACATTGAAAATTAGCAAACAAATTTTGCCATATAACCCCTAATAGAAGCTAGCAGAGGTTATATTTTGTGTTGCTATTGTTTACAATTCTGGCACTTGTAAGTCTCGTCTATTACCAGCGTAGTGCTTATAAATTATTTCTGGACTATTGCCTACCCACCTAGCCACATCTTTAACTTCTATTCCAGCATCTAAGCAAAGGGTGATAAACGTATGTCTAGTTTGATATTGGGGTCTGTAATGGTCAATTTTTTTCTCATCTGCTAATTGTTTAACTATTCCAATGTAGCTTTTACCTTTATTCTCACTTTTATGCCAACACATAGCATTGAATGTATGAGCATTAATTTCTTGACCTTTAATAGATGTAAACACTAGACCGTCAGGTTCTACGTTTTCTGGCTTAATTGATATTAAGAAAGATTGAAGTTGTTTGTTACACGGGAATATACGCTTGTCCTGAGTTTTTAAGCTCTTACGAATTTTTTGACTAGATACATTTACTACTGCTTCACAAAATGTAATTTTAGAACATTCTGAATTAATGTGTTTCCATTTTAAACCGACAGCTTCAGATGTTCTACAGCCAGTCAAAAATAGAAATTGAACAAATGATGTATAGTGGCTATATTTTTTATGTTCTTTAAATGCCTGAATAATAGTATCTCTTTCTTCTCTAGTAAAAGGATCTATATCTATGCTTTCAGATTCTGCTTTAGATAGATTGATTTCTGCTGCCATCTCATGAAAGGGATTTGAATCAATCAATTTAGACTTTACAGCCCAATTACAACAAGCATTGAACTGTGTAATAATTCGTTTTGCTGTATAAGCTGAGTTTTTAGATAACAAATAATCTCTAATTAAAATTGCATCACTTAGGGATTTAATTGGTAACTTCTGAATGTGACTAGTTACTCTGGCATAGTTGAGTTTAAGAGTAGTTTCGCTGACTTGCTTAGAGCGAAATTCTGTATATTTATCCCACAGTTGAGCTAAATCTAAAGCTACTTTAGGCGAAATCGCCTCTACAACTGCTAAATGAGTATGAGGTTTGTACTTAGCTAGAGTGCTATCAAAGTTATTTGATAGCATATCTAGATGCATCTGGCGAACTATAGATTCGCCCTTAACCCGATTCTCATTAGTGTCAGCTAATCCAAGTGAGAAAGCCTTTTGCTGACCGTTAATCCTGAATCTGATTCTCAGCCGTCCTTGGTATGACTCAAGTGAGGGAGTTCCTTTTGTGTTCTTGCCCGTTGGTGTTTTGCTGTACATTAGGTTTGAGTATGAAGTGCTGTTTATGCACTCCTCATACTTAAATCATACTCAAATAGTCAAATATCAAGATAAAGTTTATGAAAACCCACTACATCTAGAAAACTAATTGTTAGCCTAGATCCTTGACTAGCAGTATATTTGGAACGGAGAGGGAGGGATTCGAACCCTCGTTAAGTTGCCCTAAACAGCATTTCCAGTGCTGCGCCTTCAACCACTCGGCCACCTCTCCAGGAGTCGCAATTTACAATTGTACAATGAAAACTCCAGCATTCTTAAATTCAATTTTTAAATTAAGCTCAAAATTAAAAAACTCATGACTCGTTTCTACACTGTTCACATTCGCGATCGCTTCTCTAACAAGTCTTACACCCTCCAAGTACCAGAAGACCGCTATATCCTCCAAAGTGTGGAAAAACAAGGAGTAAGACTACCATTTGCTTGCCGCAATGGCGCTTGTACCACTTGTGCAGTGCGGGTGCTATCTGGAGAAATTTACCAGCCAGAAGCAATGGGACTCTCAACTGAGTTGCAATCTCAGGGATATGCGCTGTTGTGTGTTAGTTATCCTCGCTCTGACTTAGAAGTAGAAACACAAGATGAAGATGAAGTCTACGAACTTCAGTTCGGTCGCTACTTTGGTAAAGGTAAAGTTAGAGCAGGTTTACCTTTGGATGAAGAATAAGATAAAAGGTGAGAGGCGAGAGGCAAGAGGTAGAGAGGACAAGGGAACAAGGGGACACGGAGACAGGGGGACAAGGGGACACGGAGACAAGGGGAATTTATTAATAAAACTCTTTGTAGTTCCTCTGTCCTTGCTCCTGTTTTTACAAAGCTGCCAGTCGGCACAGATGCAAGGAGTAGAGGTTAAAGTACAACGGGTAGTAAGTGGGCAAACCTTGGAAGTAACAGGCGTGGGTGAGAAACCGTACTCAATTACACGAGTGCGATTAATTGGCATTGATGCCCCAGATTTGCAGCAACAGCCTTGGGGAGAAGCAGCAAAACAGAGATTAGAAGCGATCGCACTCAATCAATTCGTTTTACTGGAATTTGACGTTCAAGATCAAGATACTTTTGGACGACGTATAGCTTACGTCTGGCAAGACTCCGTCTTGTTGAATGAAAAATTGGTGGCAGAGGGGTATGTGCTGATCCTACGGCGATCGCCTAACAATAAATACGATCAGCGTCTGGAACGCGCCCAAGAATGGGCTAGACTCATGGGACGAGGAATTTGGAACCCTCAAAAGCCAATGCGTTTAACTCCAGCTCAATTTCGCCGTCAGTATCGTTAACTTCATGCACTCCCCATCTCAACTGCAAATTTTCTTAGAAATTGCTACAGAAGCGGCGTTAGCTGCTGGCGCTGTTTTGCAGAGTTACTTAGGCAACTTAGAGGAAATATTAGAAAAAGGACGTTCCGGAGATTTAGTCACTGTAGCCGATAAAGCCTCGGAAGCAGTAATTTTAGATATCTTTGCTCGCCACCTTCCCCACCATGCAATTTTGGCAGAAGAATCGGGCAAACTCGGAAATACAGCCAGTAAATATCTCTGGGCAATTGATCCTTTGGATGGTACAACCAACTATGCCCACCAATACCCCTTTTTTGCTGTTTCCATCGGCTTATTAGTTGCAGGTGTACCGCAAATAGGAGTTATTTATGACCCATTCCACAACGAGCTATTTCGGGCAGCTAAAGGATTAGGCGCTACTTGTAACCGCCGTCCAATCAAAGTATCTCAAACACAGGATTTAAGCAAAAGTCTTTTAGTTACAGGCTTTGCTTATGATCGCCGTGAGACAAGCGACAACAACTACGCAGAATTTTGTCACCTCACCCACTTAACGCAGGGAGTAAGGCGCAGTGGTTCAGCAGCGCTGGATTTAGCTCATGTTGCTTGTGGTCGTTTAGATGGCTATTGGGAACGGGGAATTGCGCCTTGGGATGTTGCTGCGGGAATAGTTTTGTTGGAAGAAGCAGGAGGCAAAGTAACTGCTTACGATGGTAGCCCGATTAACATCCAGTCCGGTCGAATTTTGGCTACCAACGGTCAGATTCACGCACTTTTAAGTCAAGAACTTTTAAATGTTCCTTCCTTGGCAATTTGGGGGAATACTAAAAATGTAAGTAGCGATCGTAGCAGTTAACTACTTTTTAATGTACCAGCTAGCGATCGCCTTGCTTAATGTGCAAAGTACACTAACAAAATAGATTACAGCTCCAAAGCTGAATTGGCACTATGTCCTTCAAAATAGATAATGGATTATTTAAATTTGATTTTACGGATCACCATGCAATTTTAGGCGTTCCCATAGATGCTGATTTCAAAGATATCCGCCAACGCTACCTGCAAATTGCCCGCCGCTTGCATCCCGATAGTTGCGCTGCTAATAACGCAGCTGATAAACAACAAGCTAGTCAATTGTTGTCAAAGCTAGTCAATCCTGCCTACGAAAAATTCTCTAAAAATGCCAGTCGCGCTGAATATGTCGTACTGCTTAAGGAAATGAGTAAGCGCTTGAGCGAGACATCTGGAATTGACCTTAAAAGTGAATTATCTAAGGAACTAAAGCAAACTAATAATATCGATCACGTCTATAAAACTTCACTGCAAAAATTAGCCCAAAATCAATATGATTCCTTTGACCAAGTTTTACAAATAATTGGTCAAATCAGTGAATTGAATTTAGTTTACTTAATGCGTAAGGGCATACAGTCAACGCCGTCTCAAAATATCCCGACTCCAAGTAGTCAAAATGTAGGTACGCCACCAGCTTCACCTGCGCCAGCGTCTCAGCCAGAAACAATTGTTGAGCAATATTACCGTCGCGCCAGCGCGTTAGTTGAGAAAAATAATTTTGCTCAAGCCAGGATAGAGTTACAAGATGCTTTAAAGCTAGAGCCTAATAATAGTAACTGCCATAGCTTGATGGGAGTGGTTTATTTGAAGCAAAATCAGACTACTATGGCTAAAGTTCACATCAATAAAGCATTGCAACTAAACCCTAAAGATCCAATGGCGTTGAAGGGTAAAAAGTTCTTAGAAAAGCTCGCTCAAAAATCTGGTAGTCAAGCAGTCCCATCCAAGACTACTCAGAGCAAGCAATCAAATACTGGCAGTGGCGGCTTGTTTGGTGGTTTGTTTGGTGGAAAGAAAAAATAAATGGTATATCAATCGCCATCTGGGGCAAGGGATTTATTGCCCCTAGATGTAGCTCAAAAACACTGGATTGAGGATCGCTTACAGCAAGTGTTTCATCGCTGGGGCTATCACCGAATTATTACTTCAACGTTGGAACGGTTAGATACACTGATGGCGGGTGGTGCTATTGATCGTTCAACAGTGATTCAACTACAAGCGAATGAGGAGGTGGGGCTGCGTCCAGAATTAACAGCTTCGATCGCGCGCACAGCTGTAACGCGGATGGCAGGAACTATGTATCCGCAACGCCTCTACTACAATGCCAATGTATTTCGCCGCACTGGGGAAAGTACCCACAATCGTCAGCAGGAGTTTTACCAAGCTGGGGTGGAGTTGCTGGGTGCTGCTAGTTGGCTAGCTGATGCTGAAGTGCTGTTATTATTGGCAGAGTGCATGAGGCAGCTAGGTTTAAGCCAATGGCGTTTAATCTTAGGACAAGCAGGAATTGCCCGATCGCTATTATCAGCATTTCCAGCTACAATCCGAGACAAAGTGCGGACGGCGATCGCTCATCTTGATCGCGTTGCGATTGAAACTTTGCCCCTCAGCGATGAATTGCGATCGCGGGCGCTGCTAATAATGGATTTACGTGGTTGTCCAGCTGATGTATTACAAAAAGTCGCTACTTTAAATTTAGACCCACCGCAACAAGAAGCACTTAACAATCTAAAGTCTTTAATAGAGTTACTGAATCAGTGCTTTCCTGGGCAGGTAAGTACATCTTTGCAAAACTTCCCGCTAATTTTAGACCTCAGCTTGATCCAAACCATCGACTATTACACTGGGATTGTCTTTGAAGTTGTTAGTGACACTGAAAATCAAGCGCGGATATTAGGGCAGGGTGGTCGTTATGATCAATTGCTAGAACTTTATCATCCGCAAGCAGAAACAATTTCCGGAATTGGATTTGCACTTAATATCGAAGACTTACATCAAGTCCTACTATCTACTAATCAGCTACCTCAACAATCTCCAACTAGTAATTGGCTGGTTGTCCCAGAAATACCTGGGGCTTATGCTGCCGCCTTTGCCTATGCGGAAAAACTAAGAAATTCTCCCCATCTTGTGCGAGTGGAAATTGATTTAGGAGGACGCACTCCTGATGCTATTCGTGCCTACGCTCGTCAGCGCCGCATCCACCAAATTGCTTGGATTAAAGCTGAAGGTTTACCTATTATTGAGCCACTGCTCGGGACAAATAATCTTTGACTTTTATAGGCATAGTAATTACAAAAAAAGTAAAACTTTTATTAAAAAATCATTGGGAAAACATTAATATTTTAGCGATTGATATTTAAATAAATCAATAGGATTAACGCTTTTAAATAACCCAATTAGTAATTTTTGTATTCACGAACACAAGCTAACTTAATATTATGATTAAGGCTTAACTACTTAAGTTTAGAAGCATAGGCGGTAATTTTTGTAAAGTCTTTTACATGATGAAAATATAGCATTTAACCAACTCAAATACCTCAGATATTTTTGTTAGGCTAAAGAAAAAGACATTAACAAACTACTGAAGAATTTGTAGAGACATTATGCCACATACAATTGTTACTGAAATCTGCGAGGGCGTTGCTGATTGCGTTGATGCTTGTCCTGTAGCTTGCATTCATCCAGGTCCAGGGAAAAACGTTAAAGGTAACGAATGGTACTGGATTGATTTTGCTACGTGCATAGATTGTGGTATTTGTTTGCAAGTCTGTCCAGTAGAAGCTGCGATCGTGCCAGAAGAGCGACCAGATTTACAAAAAACGCCGCAATAAAATGAGTCTAGTTATTTAGTCATTGGTCACTAGTCACTAGTCATCAGTCATTGGTCACTAGTCACTAGTCATCAGTTACTACATCATTAATCACAAGTTTTTTGGGTGATGTTCTAGACGTGTGAATTTGGTGAGAGAATTAGAACTGTTTAGTTACAGAAGAGCAATTAAGCAATGGTTTTAGAACCAGCTCACTGTCTAGAGTGCGAAAGTACCAACGTGGTCAAACATGGTAAAAGTGCAGCAGGGAAACAACGAATAGCGTTGTCGTAACGTAGATTGCTCAATTCGCTTTCGATATGTCCTTAAAGCCCACATTCGCGAGTAGATTTCACGCTTCAAACAACTTAATTAAGCCAGGTTTCATTTATGAGCTCGCTTAACGTGAGCCTTCGAGTTTTTGTAGGTACTCCTGCACCTTTAGCTGGTGAAGCGCCTCAAGTTCATGATTGCCTCGCGTAGCCGCCCAGTGCTCGCATAGGTCGAGGTTAGAGACAATTTTGCGCGGACTGAGCCGAATCCAGTAAATATTCTCAATCCATTTTCCTGATAGCCGCAACGTCTTACAGGTAGCGGTCGAAACTCCCGCAAATTTCGATAGAACAGGTCTTGTAAGGCTTGGAATCTAGGATGGCTCAGGCGTGATTTGAACACGCGACCTTGGGCTTATGAGTCCCCTGCTCTGACCAGCTGAGCTACTGAGCCAATTTTTATTAACGATTTATAAATATAGCATACAGATAAGCAAGCGCGATCGCGCTTTTGAGCTTAAGCACCCCAGGACAGTTAAAATCTGCTTTCGTTGGCAAATAACTTAAATAAGGTTAACAACAGACCCTAAATAACCCAATTTCTGTTCTAGACTGACATGAGTTACAGTTTCATAGCGCTGTAGCATATTGATTTAAAGCTTATGTTCACCATAGGCAGTAAGGGTTGGATGCAAATGAACGTTTACGGCTTCCTGCAGTCACTTGGCATTGCTAATCCCAACGGTACGGGCTGGTTGGCAGTGATGTTTACCTTTTTGTTAGCTTGGGGAGTTACCTGGCGTTTAATTCCCGCAGTCCGCTCGTTTGCTTTGCAGGTCGGTTGGGCAGATCAACCTAATGAGCGGCGGCTGAACAGAGAACCCTTACCTAATGCCGGCGGCTTGGTCATTTATGCTGGGGTACTCGCCGCTTTGGTATTAGCTACGCTGTTACGACCAATCATCATCGAAGGCGTATTAGCGGAAGTGCTAACCATTCTGCTAGGCGGCTCGATCTTAGTGCTTGTAGGCTTTATCGACGATCAGTTTGGTTTACCAGCCTGGGTGCGGTTGCTGACTCAAATTTTGACGGCACTTTTGCTAATTGCTAGTGGTATCCGTATTGAAGCTACTTTTGGCACATTTATTGACCCGCTACTCTCGATCTTGCTCACACTATTTTGGGTTGTCGGGATTACTAACGCCATTAATTTGATGGATGGCATGGACGGCTTGGCAGGAGGAGTTAGCTTTATCACCGCAATGAGTCTTTTGGCAGTTTCGGCGCAGTTTGAAACGCGAGCAGCAGCAACTTTGGTGCTAGCGGCACTTGGAGGCGGAGCGTTGGGCTTTTTGCGGCACAATTTTTACCCCTCACGCATTATCATGGGGGACGCTGGGGCTTACTTTTTTGGCTATGTTTTGGCTGCTACTGCGATTTTAGGCAATCTTAAAGTAACTACAGTATTTGCCCTTGTGCCTCCGGTACTGTTTTTATTGCTGCCAGTGCTGGATACTACTCAAGTATTTGTGTTGCGGTTAATGGCGGGGAAAAATCCTCTCAGTACCCCTGGTAAAGACCACTTGCACCACCGTTTACTAGCGAGGGGTTTCTCACAACGCCGCACAGCGCTAGCCCTTTGGACAATTACTTTAGTTTCTAACTGGCTAGGAATGAAACTGCAAGGCATGACTACGTTAGCAAGCCTAGTAACCATTGGTAGTATTATTGTGCTTTTAAGCTTTACTGTTTGGCAAAGGATACGCGCAGTGTCACCGAAGAAGGGGTTAAGGAATAGTTGAAGAATATAGCTCCGTTAAAGCGGATCCAATTCCTAAATCCAACTTGGGCAAAAATGAGCAGTTAAATATCGCTTGTTCTCGAAACTGACTAGGTAATATTAGCTCTGCCTAATTCATAATTCAGTAGAATCGCTATTTTCAAGTCAGTTCTATTACTTCAGTCGGGCGATTTAGTGGTTAGCAGTGGAGCGTTAAAGGGGAGTCACTTGACTGACATGACCTGCTACCACTTGCCAACGCTGCTGTTGTTTTGCCCAAACGCGAGTGTAGCGATAGTTTCCTGAAAAGGCTTGCTCGTTATAAGTTCCAGCAAGTTCCACTTTGACCGTAACTACGGCACAATCGCCGTAATGGTGGACTTGGCGGTCATGACTCTCCAGTTTCGTAAGCTTTTGTCTACCAGAACGGTATGCTTCTAAATCTGCTTGCTTATTGATTAATAGACCTGTGTGCATGGTAAAAACCAAATTATCAGCAATTAATTCATCCAACGTTAGAACATCGCTGTCGAGCATAGCTTGCCGCAGTCTCTCTTCCAGGTTCTCGATCGCAGTATCTTGCATTCTATTTCTCCCGGCTATCAGCAATAGATCGTGTAGTTATCAAGTAATTTGCAGTCCTGAAAGCTTCCAAGTGCTGCCCTTCATACATAGACTTAATTATTTGTTGCTTTTGCCCGTGAATTGGTATTAACTATTGAACTAACTAAAGCTTTGGCGCGATCGCTGTTTTGCAAGCAAAGGTACGGTAATTAAACCGTTATGCCTTAAGCTTAGAACGGCACTTAATCACTCATGACAAAACTTATTATCCAAATTCCTTGTTATAACGAGGAGCAGACACTAGGGACAACATTAGCAGCACTGCCCCGCCATCTACCAGGTATTGACTCAGTTGAGTGGCTAGTAATTGATGATGGCAGTAGAGATCGAACTGTTGAGGTTGCCAAAGCAAATGGTGTTGCTCATATTGTGCAGTTTTCTAGTAACCAAGGACTAGCAAAAGCATTTATGGCTGGGTTACAAGCGAGTCTGAAAGCAGGGGCAGATATTATTGTCAATACCGATGCGGATAATCAATATTGTGCTGATGATATTCCCGAATTAATTAAACCGATTCTGTTACATCAAGCTGAGATTGTGGTTGGCGCCCGGCCAATTTGGAAAACTAAACAATTTTCCCCGACGAAGAAGTTGCTACAAAAACTTGGTAGCTGGGTAGTACGCCTTGCTAGCAAAACAAAAATTCCCGATGCCCCTAGTGGCTTTCGGGCTTTCAGCCGCGAAGCAGCTTTACAGTTAAATGTATTTAATAATTACACCTATACCCTGGAAACAATTATTCAAGCAGGGCAAAAGGGGATGGCGATTACCTGGGTGCCAATTAGGACTAATTCAGTTCTACGCCCTTCCCGCCTAGTAAGAAGCACTCCGGCTTATGTAATGCGATCGCTTTTCACAATTCTCCGCATTTTCATGCTTTATAAGCCCCTGCGCTTTTTTCTACTATTAGGAAGTGCGCCGTTTAGTTTAGGGGTAATACTTGGGGTACGTTGGCTAGTATTTTTTTGGGCTGGTTCTGAACGCACAAGGATACCCAGCTTAATTTTGGCGGCTATTTTGATTTTGATTGGTTTTCAGTTGTGGATGTTTGGACTAGTGGCGGATTTGATGTCAGCAAATCGGAAATTGGTAGAAGAAGTACAACTGCGGCTACGCCGGATAGAGGCAGATGCACACAGAGGCGAGGCTTTAGGAGGGGGGGACAAGGAGATGGGGGGAGTGGGGGGGAACTGTGATTAATCTTCCCCTTGTCCCCTTGTCCCCTTGTTCCCTTGTCTTTCGTTATGTCTTACCAAGATTTATTCGCTCGTGCAGCATTGGCGCAGATTCCGAAAATTTTGACTTTGTTGGATCGCAACCCTCATAGCCCAACTTACGGCTGTTTTGATCGTAACTTTTGGCATTACAAAATTATTGATTTTCCTAGTGGTATGGCGCAGGAATTCGTCTTGCCGCTTGCCTTGGCTTATGATACTCATGTGCCAGATAATCCTTTTTATCAACAGCAGGTAATTAAAGATTGGGTTGAGGCGGGAATTCTTTATACCGCCCGTAGTTCCTATAAGGATGGTTCCTGCGATGATTATTTCCCTTATGAACGTGCTAGTGGGGCGGCTGCTTTTTCGCTGTTAGCCTGTATTGATAGTTACACGCTACTGAAGTTAGACAATCCAGCTATCTTACGTTTTTTTAGTAAAAGGGCAGACTGGCTAGCAGATCATCACGAAAGCGGACAACTGACTAATCATCAAGCTTTAATTGTCCTGTGTCTAGAACTGCTTTCTCGGCTATTGCAGACTTCAAAGTGGCAGAGAGCGATCGCCCAACGTCTAGAACGAGTATTATCTTGGCAGAGTTCTGAAGGCTGGTTCCAAGAATACGAAGGCTGCGATTCTGGCTACCATACCTTGACGATATCCTGTCTAGCAAGAATTCACCAACTGAAACCAGATATACGGTTGAAAGAAGCACTGATTGAAGCAGTGGAGTTAGCTGCTCACTTTATACATCCAGATGGCTCTTACGGCGGCGAGTACACCAGCCGCAACACCTATAACTTCTTTCCACATGGATTTGAGTTAGTCGGGCGCTGGATGCCAGCAGCACTGAGGATTAACGATCAATTTTTAAGCGGATTGGAGAAAGGACTTGCACCTTGCTATGCCGACGATCACATTATTGGACATCATACTTGGAATTACTTATTAGCATGGCGGGATTTCGTGCCAAATCGACCTGCATTAGTTGAGCGTCCACAAGGACGTTTATGGCTCAAAGAAGCCAAAATACTGATTGATCGCCGTCAAAATACAGAATTGTATCTAGCACTCAATAAAGGTGGAGTTTTTAAACTATTTCGTGACAATCAACTAATTGCTTCTGATACGCAGATTTCCCTACAAGTGCGGCATCAAGGTAAAGTAAAAAATTGCGTAGCTCACTTGATTGCTGGCTATCAAGTTAACATCAGTGACGATGAAATTACGATTAAAGGTGACTTAGGCTGGGCAAAGCAAAAGCAGATGACACCGATTAATTTACTCATCCTGCGAATTGTGATGCTAACAGTCGGGCGCTTCTTCCCGAATTTGATCCGCAAGCTACTACAAGCAATGTTGATTACGGGCAAGAAAAAAGCCCCTTTTCGCTTCATCCGCCAGTTGCGCTGGGATGGATGCTGGTATGTAACTGATGAATTGCAAGCCTCTTCTTGGGATAATGTGATCACTGCTGGTATTGGCTGTGATCAAACTTCAATTTATGTAGTTATGAGTCGCACATTCCAGCAAGGACAATTACAACCTTGGCTAGATTTAACTAAGGAAGTGAAAAAACTTGCTTTAAATCAACCGTTGAAATTGCAGCGCTTTTTTTGAACTTGCTAATTTTTGCTAACCATCGGCGTGTAGAGTTTAATTTGTTGTGATGTTGAACCAGCCGCCCATCTAATACCACCTAGAATATGCTGGAGAAACAACGGCTCACTGTAACTCTCACTTGTGTGTCCCATTCCTGTATACCAGGCTCGTCCACCATCGTATACGTGATACCAAGAAATAGGATGATTTTTACCCATTCTGCCACCTGAATAGGTTGATTCGTCTAGCTTGGCTAGTACATTAACATTGGGAGTAGGATCGCTACGGAAGTTATACCACTCATCTAGGCGTGTCCATCTATTAGGCAAATTTCTGGTTGATATATGCGTCGAGTTAGTAACGTTAATGCTAGCTCTTTGGGGGCGCGGGTGATTTAAGAAATAAGTACCTACGAGCCGACCATACCACTGCCAATTATATTCTGTATCGGTAGCTGAGTGAATACCAACAAATCCTCTACCTTTTTGGATGAATCGCCTAAAGGCTGCTTGCTGAGAAGTATTTAAAATATCACCTGTTGTATTTAAAAATATCACTGCTTGGTATCTAGAGAGACGAGTATCTGTGAACAGAGTTGCATCTTCACTAGCTTCAACGCGAAAATTATTTTGTCTACCCAAAGTTCTGATAGCGGCGATTCCGGCGGGTATTGATTGATGGCGAAATCCTGCTGTTTTAGAAAAGACTAGGACGTTAAACGCAGGCAGATTTTGGGTTATATTGACGTTGCTGCTTATTTGGGTTGCAATGTTTTGATTAGTAATAGAATCGTGCGAAGTAGGTTTAGCGAAAACTTTTACACCAATTACTACTAAGATGGTGCATAGCATAATGCCCAGAGTTAATATGAAGCTTTTTCTTCTCATGCTTATTTCTCCTAATTATTAGGATGAGTGGTAATAAGGAATTTTTACCCGACCTTATTTAAGGTGATAGCTAGCTTAAATAGCAACTATATCATTTAAATGATGCCAAGTAAGTATTAAATTTGAATTAAGTATTGATAAAAATTTATTTCAGCTAGCGATGCTTTCAATAACAAAATGTTGTAATTTTAAGTAGCTATACAAATAAATAATTGGTAATTAATATATTAGTAAATTATTAAGTAATCAAAGATTGACTTCTGCTAAATTTAAAACTTTGCAGGTAGGATTAGCGTTAACTGTATGCAACTATTATAAAAACTACAAAAATGTCAGAAAGTGTGTTTCACGCCCAACCTTAAACTAAGAATACATGAAACGACTAATTTCCATCGCTGTAAGTCTAACTATCTTGGCAGTCATTTACTGGAAAATTGATTTTCCCAAGCTGGTACAGGTATTCCAGAATTGCGATCGCTTGTGGATGGTAATTAGCTTAGGAATGGTAGTACCGATAACTATGCTTACAGCTTGGCGGCTACAACAGCTAATGCCTAGACACGGACAAAAGGCAACGTCTTTAGGATTTGGTGAGGCGAATAATTTAATTTTAGCAGCAAGTGTGCTGAATATGATCTTACCGTCGAAGATGGGAGATATTGCTAAAGCCTATTTTATGAAAGAGCGGGGACATTTAAGTGGCTCTTTGTCATTATCTTTAGTAGTATTTGAAAAAGTTTGCGATCTTTTGTCGCTATTGCTATGGTGTGTATTTGGGTTAATACTTTATCAACAAAAAGATTGGCTATTTTGGCTAATGACAGCTTGTGTTACTTTAGGGTTTATTACTGGGCTATTGTTACTTTCATCCCGTAAATTTGCTGAAATATTTTTTATTGTTGGGCGTGCGATCGCTCCTAAAAAATTTCGTCCCAAAATAGAAAAATTGCGCGGTTCGTGGCGGGAAATGCACAATTATTTTTGGCATGATCAACGTCAATTATTGACAATTGCTGGCACTTCCGTTTTTATTTGGTTTCTGCATCTATTGCAAATTTGGTTTTTTATCCTTGCTCTGAAAGCTTGGACACCTTTTATCACTAATCTTGCTTTATCACCTTTAGCAATTTTAGCTGGATTGCTACCATTGACGTTTGCTGGTGTTGGTACTCGTGATGCGGCGTTGATTTTGTTTTACCAACCGTATTTTAATGCACCAACGGCTGCGGCGCTGGGTTTGCTTTGTACATCACGGTATTTGATCCCGGCGATCGCGGGTTTACCATTTATAGGACAATATCTAGCAGCTTTACAAAATATTCGTGGTAGTAAAACTATAGGTTCTTAAGTTTCAATTTTTATGCAGAATCTAGTCAAACTTACACAAAATAAATTTAATAAATTTATCCGTTATTTATTTTCATTTAAACAACTACCTTGGACAATTATTAGTTTTGGTATTTTAGTGCGGCTTGTCCAATACTTATTTAATCGTTCGCTGTGGAATGACGAAGCAGCACTAGCACTAAATATTGTTAATCGATCGTATTCTCAATTGCTACAACCTTTAGATTACGATCAAGCAGCACCAATTGGTTTTTTGTTTACTCAAAAGCTAGCAATTCAACTATTTGGTAATAATGAATATGCATTAAGGCTATTTCCTTTTTTAGCTGCTGTTATTTCTTTGTTTCTTTTTTACCAATTAGCAAAAAGATGTCTACAACCACAAGCCGCTATTATAGCTTTAGCTCTTTTTTCCACTCTACATATTTGGCTTCAGTATGCAACAGAAGTAAAACAATATTCAAGTGATGTGGCGATCGCAGTATTATTATGTCTGCTATTAATGCCGATGCATAAGAACTTGAGTATTACTGCAATCATAACTTATAGTATTGTAGGAGCCATTACTATTTGGTTTTCCCACCCTGCTATTTTTGTGTTAGCGGGTATAGGAATCAGTTGCTTTTTACTCAGCTTAGGCAATAAAAAATTATCAGTAAGTCTAAAGCTTATCGGAATTTATTTAACTTGGGGATTGAGTTTTGCTAGTTTTTATTTACTTACTTTAAAAGATTTAGCAAATCAAGAAGATTTGTATAATTCCTGGCAAGGACGAGGTACTTTTCCTGTATCTTTTTTAGATATTAATTGGCTATTTACAAGTTTTATTGATTTTTTTCATAAGCCATTAGGATTTCCTGATATTTTTGTAGGAATTGCTATTTTTGCTTTTTTAGCTGGCTGCACATCACTTTTTTACAAAAGAAAAGCAGTTCTACTTGTATTACTATCTCCAATAATTGTTACTTATTTTGCAGCTTATTTGCACAAGTACCCCTTTGACGGCAGATTAGTATTATTCTTAATTCCCTTCTTTACTCTACTAATTGGTGAAGGAGCAGATTTAATTAGACGTAAAACTGCTTCTACATCTTTTGCTAAAGTAGGCATCCTTGTTTTAGTATTGCTACTAGTTCCACCTTTAGGAACTGCTGGTTATTTAATATTTAAGCCGTATGTCAAACAAGAAATACGACCTGTAATCAGCTATATGAGAAAGCATCAGCAAGCTGGAGATATAGTATACGTTTACCAACGAGCGGAATACCAATTTAAGTATTATGCAAATAAGTTTGGTTATCAGCCAGGAGATTATATTCTAGGAATAGATGATTTAGATAAGCAGGATGGACAAGGTACTTCAGCAGCAGAATGGCAACGATATAAGAGTGATTTAGATAAGCTGCGTGGTAATTCTAGAGTGTGGATAATATTCTCTCATGTGCGTACTTGGGATAGAGAAAGTGAAAGAATTACAGAATATCTGGATCAATTTGGTAAACAAATTGATGTGTTTAAGCAAGAAGGCTCGTTTGTTTATTTATATGATTTGTCCTAATTAACTTATAACGGCGTTATTTGCCAAAGTTTAGAATCTTTTTCGCCAGCTACAACTTCAGCTTGAGAATTTCTTGATTCTTGGAGTTTTTGCAGCAAAGTTTCAGACGTATCAAATAAAAACACTTCAGTAAACCCACGACTAATATTCGGGATATTTGGTGGTAACACTAGTTGCAGCTTTACATTGGGATTAAGTAAATAACTAAGAGACAAAACGCTAGTAGCAGAACCGTCACTAACTACAAGCGGTTCCTCAGCTTTATTAATAATTTGAGCCATTGCTGGATAGTGTTTTGTAATAGACATATTTTTGCTCCAAGCAGATTGTGCTTGAGAACTAATAACACCAGAAATAACACCACCTAAAATTAGCAAAAGCATAACAATCTGCCAAAAACTTCGCTTTTTTAAAGAGTTAGCCATTTGAGTTGCTAGCAGGTAAGCAACAGATAACTCAATACCTAAATAACAAGGCATTAAATAGCGAGTCCGAACTGATCTGCGTCCCCCTAAAATTAAATCTGGCAATCCTAATGTTAAGGCTGTCACGCCAATTAAAGTTAAGATAAATAGCCAAACTTTTTTAGAAGTGTGACGACAAACAAAGTAAATTGAAAAAACAGCAAGGCTGACTAAAATTATGTTGAAAGAACCTAAATCTGCATTATGAAAAATCCGGTTAATATTCCGAAACCACTCGTCAAGCAGGTATTGTACAGAAATTTTTGTTTCAACGGGAGCCATTACCCTGTCGCGATTGCGGGAAGATATGAAATATGTAACTATAACCGCAATCCAGGGGATAAAAGTAACAAGTGCAGCTAGTGATGCTAGCAGATAAGCGATCGCATTTTTGCTAATGCGAAACTGTTCTACTACAAATATATAAATTCCATGTCCTAGAGCAATTAAAGCAAAAAATAAGTGAGAATAAAGTCCTAGCGCTGTAGTTGCTGCATAAATTAGCCAACTGAAATTTGTTTTTAGGCGTGTTGCTCGTAACAGTGAGGCACTTGATAGTACGATGGTTAACATCCATAGACTATATTGCCGTGCTTCTTGGGCATAGAGGACATGAACTGGCGAGACGGCTATTAAGGCAATTGCAATCCATCCCACAAGCGATGATGCAAATAATTCTAGACACAGCCAATAAATAGCAGGGAACATTAACAGGCTAATAAAAGCAGGCAAACTTCTCATAGCAGCTACGGAAGTGCCAAATAATTGCGCCCAAAATCGCGCCATTAAGTAATAAAGTGGTGAATGTTCTGGTCTTTGCGCTAAAGCGTTTACTGTATCGCGCCAGCTACCGGAATTAAGGTACAGATACCTCTGTCGCAATTCTTCAACACTGATTACTTGCCCATTAAAGACTTCACGAGTAAATTCTTCTTTAGTATGTCCAGCAACCCGTAATGAGGTAGCAGTCTCATCTTGCCAGTAAACTTTGTGGTCTAGATTGACCAATCTAAAGAATATCCCAAGTCCTAAAATAACCACAATTAGTAAGCGGAACCAGTGGAGGGTTCTCCAATTAAGTGCAAGTTTCATGTGTGTATTGCGTTAACAACAGGATGAAATTCCGTTATCAGCAGTTATCTCAACAATTTATTACCTGATCAGCGTCAGTATGCCTTCAAATAGCCATTTTGTTATCTATCTGACCATTTTTTGTTAATTTAATTGCCTTATGTATTATCCTTGTCTGAGGCTTTTAAGCCCAATAATTGCTCAAATTTAATTGCTATGTTGCTAACGCGCCTGCACAAATTTTTAACTGCGCCGACTAAACAATTCAATTCATCTATGGTGTTTTGGTTTAGTCTCAGCTTGACTTTTGCAGCAGTTTACGGCTTATTGGGGCTACAAATAGCCTTTAGTAGCGAGTATGTTGTCCAAGACGATGCACGACAGCATTTGTTTTGGATGCGGCGATTTTTAGATCCGCAATTGTTTCACAATGATTTGCTTGCTGATTATTTCCAATCGGTTGCGCCTTGGGGTTATAGCAAGTTATATCAGCTATTCGCCGCAGTAGGTGTTGATCCGATTGTGTTAAGTAAATTCTTGCCAATAGTGCTGGGTTTAATTACAACTGCCTATTGTTTTGGCGTTTGCTTGCAGCTGTTGCCAGTACCAATAGCTGGATTTATCGCCTCGTTGCTGTTGAATCAAAATATGTGGCTGGGGGATGATTTAGTCTCGGCTACGCCTAGAGCTTTTGTATATCCACTATTTGTGGCATTTTTGTACTATGTGTTACGTCGCCAGACGCTACCTTGTTCAATTGCGATCGCTCTATCAGGATTATTCTATCCGCCGTTGTTATTCCTAGAAGCCGGAGTTTTATTTTTGCAGATGTGGCGCTGGCGAGACTTGTTACCTCATATATCAAGTAATTATCTATTTGGCGCTACTGGGTTGGGAGTTGCTTTGTTAGTAATGTTGCCTTATGCCTTTAGTTCATCCCAATTTGATCCGATAGTCACAAGAACTCAAGCCATAGCAATGCCAGAGTTTCAGCGCGGAGGACGCATACCTTTTTTTGACGATGATTTTTGGGATTTCTGGCTCTACGGTAGGGATAGTGGGATGCTAAGACAGGGTTTTCAACCTCTAGTATCTTGGGCTGGTGTATTATTGCCGATACTGCTAAAGTTTCCCTCTCGCTTTCCCTTAGTTAAGCAAATTGCCAACATCAAGCTTTTACCCCAAATTGCCTTGGCATCTATCTGTATGTTCTTTACTGCCCATATTTTACTTTACAAAGTTTTTGCTCCCAGCCGCTACACAAGGTATAGTCTGCGAATTGTAATGATTATGGCAGCAGGCATTGCGATCGCCATAATTTTAGATGCACTTTGGCTATGGGTAAGGGAACATCCTGCAAGGCTATTTATCTCACTGAGTCTAACAGCGTTATTAGGAGCTATTCTTCTTCTTTATCCAGCTTTTGGGGAATTTCCGAAGACAAACTACATAGTAGGTAAGCGCCCAGAATTGTATCATTTTTTTCAGAAACAACCCAAAGATATTATTATTGCTTCCATATCACGCAAGGTAGACGATATACCGCCGTTTTCTCAAAGAGCGATTTTATTTGGCTGGGAATATGCAAACCCCTATCATCTTGGTTACTACAGCCAAATTCGCCAACGTGCTACTGATATGATTCGCGCTCAGTATAGTCAGGATATCAAGTTAATTCAAAATTTTATTCAAAAGTATCAAGTAGATTTTTTACTGCTAGACAAGAATGCATTTACGCCGCAATATATGAACACTAATGATTGGTTTAGACAGTGGCAGCCAGTAGCAAAAGAAGTTTTAGCACAAATAAATAGAGGTATTACCCCAGCTTTATCAACTGTTACATCCTGTACTATTTTTGAAACCAATAGCTTAGTCGTACTCAAGGCAGACTGTATTGCCACATCAAAAAAATAACTGTTTTATCGAAGATGCGGATTCAAAAGTTTTTAACTGCACCCATAACTAAAATATCCCATTCCCGTCTAGTATTTTGGTTTAGTTTAAGTCTAACTTTTGCGGTAATTTACGCTTTATTGGGGTTACAAATAGCATTTAGTAGCGAGTATGTTGTCCAAGACGATGCACGACAGCACGTATTTTGGATGCGGCGATTTTTAGATGCGTCGTTGTTTCCTAATGATTGGATTGCCGATTATTTTCAGTCGGTTGCGCCTTGGGGTTATAGCAATTTATATAAGTTATTTGCCCTATTTGGTGTTGACCCAATTATATTAAGTAAATTCTTACCAATAGTGTTGGGTTTAATTACAACGAGTTACTGTTTTGGGATTTGCTTGCAGCTATTGCCAGTACCAATGGCAGGATTTCTTGCTTCGTTAATGCTGAATCAATATTTATGGTTGCGTGATGATATAGTTTCGGCGACAGCTGTAGCTTTTATCTATCCATTTTTTACAGCATTTTTATACTATTTACTGCGACGCTCTTTATTAGGGATATGTGTAGCGATCGCCCTTTTAGGACTATTTTATCCCCAAGGTGTGCTTATTTGTGCTGGCATCCTAATTTTACAATTACTGCACTGGAAGCATAAACGCCTCTATCTTTCGCGCGATCGCAGTGATTATATCTTTTCTGGTACTGGCTTAGGAGTTGCTCTATTAGTAATTGCCATCTATGCTTTAAAGTCTTCTAAATACGGTCCTGTAATTACAGCAGCTGAAGCAAAAACATTACTAGAGTTTGGATCAACCGGATTAAGCCAATTTTTTGTCAATAGTTTTGGTGATTTTTGGTTTACAGGGCAGCGCAGTGGCATAGTGCCAAAATATGGTACAATTTTGCCCCTCTTGCTAGCAATAGCATTACCTTTATTACTACTACTATTTCCCTTACTATTTCCGCTACTGAGACAACTAAGACAAACTAGTATTTTAGCCAGAACTACACTTGCTTCTTTGGTAATGTTTTTTATTGCCCATGCTTTATTATTTAAACTGCATCTTCCTAGCCGTTATACCGAGCATAGTCTGAGAATTGTTACAGCTATAGCTGCTGGAATTGTCTTAACTGTAATTATAGATTCAATATTTCTGTGGGCAAGACCAAGAACACAAAAAACAAAAGATAAAACTCTCCAAGAACGCCAAAGACTAGCACTAGGATTAGCTACTTTATTATTAACTGCACTAGTAATAAATCCAGTTTTTTTAAAAGAATTTCCTAAAACTGATTACGCCATAGGACAAGTACCAACTTTATATAAATTCTTCGCCCAACAACCAAAAGATATTCTCATTGCATCTTTAGCACAAGAGACAGTAAATATTCCGTCGTTTACAAAGCGCTCAATTTTAGTCGGCGGCGGGGGTTTTCCTGTGCCTTACCACAAAGGCTATTATGCAGAAATTCGCAAGCGAACAATTGATTTAATTGAGGCTCAATACAGTTCTGATTTGAACGAAGTGCAGCGCTTAATTCAAAAGTATGGCATAGACTTCTGGCTAGTAGAACACTCAGCATTTGCCCCAAATTATCTAGCTGAGAGTCGCTGGATTATGCAATATCAACCTGCTGCTAATGAAGCGATAAGTAAGCTATCTCAGGGAATAACCCCCGCTTTGGTTAACTTCAAAGAAAGCTGTGCTGTTTTTAATACTGGTAATTTCGTTGTTTTGCAAGCGTCGTGTATTGCGGAAGCATCTCCGTAGCGATTTAGGAAGTGCAAAAAAGTAGGGCAACTGATGTACCCCTACCCCTATTAATACCAATTCTCCTAGATAATGCCACAAATCAAATCCCCCTAGCCCCCTTAATAAGGGGGCTGGGGACTACTCGCATTTCCACCACTCGCCCAGCCAAATATCGTGTCGTTGCCACTCGTACCAGTTATTAAATCTGCTCCAGGCTTACCAAATATTGTCGCCATATCAAGTCTCCTAATTTTTGCTATTGGGGTGTGCAACGTAGCCAAAGCGCGACGATCGCAACGATCGCGTTCCGCCTTCATCGCACTACTTAAATTCCGTACAATTGATAGTCAAAGCAGATAAATTTTGCTTGTTAACGCTAATCTTGAAAATGAATAATTAATAAGAATAGTGTCAAGAAGTTGCCATAGTAAGCTGTTATCTAGCACAGCGTATTAGCTCTACTAGACAATAACTTCAGCGTAAGTTGTTGCCTTGATCGAGGTTTAACTATTAATTACGAAATTCATCTGTAGTACATCTGATGCAAATTGTTATTTGTACTGACTATTAGCGCTGCTCACACCTTTATTTTTTCAGCTTGAACGGGTAGCTACCCTATGTAGGTTAGCGCTGTTAAGTCTAACCTTAGAGTCAAACTACGAGGAGCTACTGAAATATCATCAACACTATAAAGTTATTACTTTTAACAAGCTAAGTTTGTGAAGTGTTAGTGAAGTTGCATACATTTTTGATGAAGATTGTGTGAAGCTATCAAATAAAAAGATGAGTTGAAGCTGCCTGATCTCAATTGTTGTGCTGCCACTAAAAATTCAATTACCACCATTGGCACAAATCCAAGGAATAATAAGTACAAAATATTAATACGAAAAAGTTGTAGTTTCTATTGACTAAAGAAGTAGGCGATCGCCTCTGTAACCAAATTGCTAGGCGATCATCGCAATCATCTCTCTCTACTCAGCTACAACCCTCAAGCGCCGCCTGCTCATCCCAGCATTATTACTATATTCCTCCAAACAGAGATTACTAAATCACCTAAGTAGCCATAGCCTTTAAAATTAAGATGCAGCTAGTTTTCATAAAATACCCCTGCAATTCTGCATTTACTGCCCGTTCAGTGATAATCTTAAGAACGGTATTTTATCTGCATATACCAGATAGCTGAATCAACATTCATAGGCGCAAGCATGGTCACCACCGCAGAAAAAACAAATATTGGCTACATTACACAAATCATTAGTGCTGTTGTAGACGTTAAATTTCCTCAAGGCAGAATGCCGCAGATTTACAACGCTTTGCTAATTAAAGGTACTAACGAAGCTGGACAGGAAGTTGCTGTTACCTGCGAAGTACAGCAGCTACTAGGCGATAACCAAGTGCGTGCTATTTCCATGAGTTCAACTGATGGCTTAGTTCGCGGTATGGAAGCGATTGATACTGGCGCTCCAATTACTGTGCCTGTTGGTCCTGCAACCCTGGGGCGAATTTTTAACGTACTGGGTGAACCTGTAGATAATATGGGACCAGTCAATACTCAAGAAACTTTCCCGATCCATCGTCCCGCACCCAAGTTTACCGACTTAGAAACAAAACCCTCGGTATTTGAAACTGGCATCAAGGTGTTAGACTTGCTGGCTCCCTATCGACGTGGCGGTAAAATTGGTCTATTTGGTGGTGCTGGTGTAGGCAAAACCGTGATCATGATGGAACTGATCAACAACATTGCGATCAATCACGGTGGTGTGTCTGTATTCGCTGGTGTGGGTGAGCGCACACGAGAAGGTAATGACCTCTACAACGAAATGAAAGAATCAGGGGTTATTAAAGAAGATAACCTCGGCGATTCAAAAATTGCGCTTGTCTACGGTCAGATGAACGAACCACCCGGAGCCAGAATGCGCGTTGGTCTAGCTGGGTTGACAATGGCTGAATACTTCCGCGATGTTAGTAAGCAAGACGTGCTGTTATTTATCGATAACATTTTCCGGTTTGTACAAGCAGGTTCAGAAGTATCAGCGCTACTAGGTCGGATGCCTTCTGCGGTAGGATATCAACCAACTCTAGCAACAGATATGGGAGATTTGCAAGAGCGGATCACCTCGACAAATCAAGGCTCGATTACTTCAATTCAAGCAGTGTATGTACCTGCTGATGACTTGACTGACCCCGCACCAGCAACAACCTTTGCTCACCTAGACGGAACAACAGTATTGTCTCGTGGTTTGGCAGCAAAGGGAATTTATCCGGCAGTAGATCCACTAGATTCGACTTCTACCATGTTACAGGCGGCTGTAGTTGGTGAAGAACACTACAATACGGCACGGGCAGTTCAAGCAACACTACAGCGCTATAAAGAACTCCAAGACATTATTGCGATTCTTGGTTTAGATGAATTGTCTGAAGACGACAGACTGGTAGTCGGTAGAGCTAGAAGGCTAGAGCGATTCTTGTCTCAACCATTCTTTGTCGCCGAAGTATTTACTGGTTCTCCTGGCAAATACGTGAAGTTGGAAGAAACGCTAAAAGGCTTCCAAATGATTTTAGACGGTAAGCTAGACGATCTGCCAGAGCAGGCTTTTTACATGGTCGGCAGTATTGACGAAGTAATCGCCAAAGCCGAAAAAATCAAATCATAAAGGCAAGAGGCAAGAGGCGAGAGGCGTTAAACTCCTGTCTCCTGTCTCCTGTCTCCTGTCTCCTGTTTCCTGTCTTCTGACCCCTTAACTACTTATGACTTTAACCGTTCGTGTAGTTTCGCCAGACAAAACTGTTTGGGATGCTACAGCTCAAGAAGTAATTTTACCCAGCACAACTGGTCAACTAGGTATTCTGAGTGGACACGCGCCACTATTAACTGCCCTTGATACTGCTGTTATGCGCGTTCGCCCTAGTCAAAATAACGAGTGGGTAGCGATCGCTCTTATGGGTGGCTTTGCCGAAGTTGAAAACAACGAAGTGACAATTCTCGTCAACGGCGCAGAACGTGGCGATTCTATTGATTTAGAAGCAGCTCGCACTGCTTACAACCAAGCAGAAGCGAGAGTCAATCAATCTCAAAATGCTACTCGTCAAGAACAAATCCAGGCAACTCAAGCCCTGAAAAAAGCCCGGGCGCGGTTTCAAGCTGCTGGCGGGATGATTTAACTTTAACTGGTTAGACCTAACAACATTGCAAAGCTCCTTCTATTAAGTAAATAGAGGGAGTTTTTGTTCTATTATGACTCACACACTCTAATAATACAGGAGCGTTCTTGGCGTTTTGGCGGTAGCCTACGGCAAGCCGCAAAGCGTCTACGATAAATAAAGCAATTGAGCGATTTTTGCGTAAGTCGTGTTCTATTTCTAGATTGTTTGCAGATTACTAATGATAGGACTTACACACTAGTAATCCAAAAACGAACCGCCAAGGACACGAAGTACACAAAGGAATAAGAGTTTGAGAGAGTTTTTGCGTAAGTCCTGTAATGACTAATGACTAATGACCAATGACCAATGACTAATGACTAACCTAAACTTCAGTATCTTTAACCCGCCGGATAGGTAAATTGGCAATTAACGCTGTTGTGCGTTGGTTATTCTCTAGGCAAAACTCTAACCCCTCGGGATCTAGTTCCACGTAGCGAGAGACAACTTCTAGAATTTCCTGCCGCATTTTTTCGACAGTTTGAGGACTAAGATCCGAGCGATCGTGAGCAATCACTAATTGCAAGCGACGCTTAACATCCTCTCGACTGTTATCAGCACCAGTACGAGGCAGAGGAAAAAGTCGATCTAGAAGTTCGCTAATCATGGGGGTGGCTGCAAGGGTAGATGCTTAAATAATTGAGGATAACAACTTGCGGATGCGAGTTAAAAAGTTGTCGGGGGTAGGCTGCATATTCACAAACTCAACTGTCTGCCCTTCCAAGCGGCGAGCAATGTTGTCAAATGCTTTTCCAGCTAAAGAGGGACTTTCTGCTAATACTAAAGGTTCACCGCGATTGGTAGAAACAATAACGCGCTCGTCTTCCGGCACCACGCCAATTAAGGGTATTGCTAAAATTTCTTGCACATCTCCCACTGACATCATGTCATTAACTTGTACCATTGCAGGTCGCAAACGGTTAACGATTAGATGAATATTCTTGATACCTTGCGCTTCTAGTAACCCAACTACCCGATCAGCGTCGCGCACGGCAGCGATTTCTGGTGTAGTTACAATTAAAGCTTCTTTAGCACCAGCGATCGCATTTTTGAAGCCCATCTCAATCCCCGCAGGGCAATCTATTATAATATAATCGTGAGTTTCTGTCAAGGCGCTGATTAGTTCTTGCATCTGCTCTGGGCTTACCGCCTCCTTATTGCGATTTTGGGCAGCTGGCAAAAGCACTAATCCTGGTTCCCGCTTATCTTTTACTAACGCTTGTTCTAAGCGACACTCCCCAGCCAAAACTTCCAGCGCGGTGTAAACTACTCGGTTCTCTAGCCCTAGTAGTAGATCCAAATTTCTTAAACCAAAATCTGCATCAACTAAGGCAACTTTACGCCCCAAGCGGGCTAAAGCCATGCCTAAATTTGCTGTAACGGTAGTTTTACCCACCCCTCCTTTACCGGAGGTAGTGACAATAATACGACTCATGATGATAAAAACTGGGACTTAGAAAAATCAGCAGCAACGCTTATCCGAATACCTTCAGGCGTGACGTGGGCAATTTCAGGGTAAAACTGAGTTAGCCCTGTTGTGGGCGCTCTAGCTACATAATCAGCAATCCTGAGCTGAGTTGGTTCCATTTGTAATGCCATAATTAGACACTTGGAATTGCCATCAGCACCTGCGTGAGCAATCCCACGTAGCCGACCCCAAACTAGAATATCGCCATTTGCGACAATAATACCACCCGGATTAAGATCCCCTAACAGAATAACTGTACCAGAATGACGAATTTCTATGCCGGAACGAACTGTCATTTGGAGATAAAGCGGTTCTGCTAGTAGTACAGTAGGAGATGCAAGTGGTTGATTGCTTACGGGCGTTTGCTCAACAGAATACCCAGCTGTCGCAGCCGCAACAGCAGTTTGGCGGCGAACTGTGAAAACGCGCTCTAATTTAAGTTGGACTTCACTTAAAGCAAGTGCGATCGCCTGCAACTGACGTGCATCCAATAAGCGATCCGCCGCCATTAAATGTACAGTTGTTTGCGGTTGCCAAAAGCGATCGCCAGCATTTAATCTTTGCTTTAATTGTTGCCAAATATCAGACCAAGAGGTAGCACTAGGCGTTTCTGCTTCTGCTGGCAAAAATAAAGTCAGTTGTCCTGATTCATTTTTGAAGCGGACTTGGAAATTACTATTTACTTCACCTGAAGGCGGGGCTACAGGTGGCACAATATCGGGAAGGGTAGAATCAGAATTCATGTAAGACAGGTCAGCAGACGCAAGCGAAGCGACTAACTATCCATATTAGATTACTTACGCTTGTGTAGAACTAAGCTTCACCTGTGAGGAGAACTTGTTGAATAAGTTCAGCGCGTTGTAGTGCCTGTTGTGCTTCGGCTGCAAACTGCTGTGCCTGTAAAGGTTGGTTATTATCGTCTGCCTGTTTAGCCAGCTGCTGTGTCAAACGCACTCGATCCTTTAGGGTACGCAGCAGCGTCCACAGCAGATGTTCAATTTCCTCAGCTTGCCCGTCCAGCAAGCTGTCTGCGGAAAAGGTATGATTTATGTGACACTGAAATAAAGAGAAATTTCCCTGACGAATCCTCCAGATAGCACCACCACATTCTGGACAAGTTAAACTCGAAGGAGATCCTACCGGAGTGTTGCTCGAACTGCTATCTATCTCTACTGGATCGAGTAGTTTCTCATCCGACATACGGGCTTCTCCTTTCTGTTACTGACTCATTAGCCAGATTTACCAGAGTGGATGCAATGCCAGCAACGGGCAGGATATAATCTACCTCAGCGTACTTAATTGCACTTTCTGGCATACTAGAAAACATTGCTTCTTTAGGATCTTGGGCGATCGCTATCCCGCCTTGTTCTTTAATTTCAATCAATCCTGCTGTACCATCATTAAGTGCGCCAGATAGCACTACTCCCACCACTCGTTCGCCATAGGCTAAGGCAGCTGTCCGAAATAACGGATCAATCGCTGGTCGAAATCTATTTTCTTTAGGTCCAAATAGAACACGCATATAGAGGGGTTTAATTAAAAGGTGTCGGTCTGGTGGTGCTACATAAATGCGTCCCGGCTCTATTTCTGCGCCATCTACAGCATGAGCAGAGGGAAGCTTGCCAGACTTTTGCAGAATATTTGGTAGCGAACTTGGGTGTTTGGCTGACATATGAACAACAACAAAAACAGCTGCTGGTAAGTTAGCAGGCAAACCTTGAACTAGCTGCCAAAGAGTTGCTACACCTCCTGCGGAGGCTCCTATTACAACGATGTCACGCCTACACATTAAACCTTCATCTTGCTAAATGCCTGAATAGTTAAGAAAAATCAATTGTAGCTGGTTTTAAACTCAGGTATGCTAGAAGGCTAAAATTCAGGCATCCAACAAACAAAATCTCACAAATACAGATTCTCAAAAATTTAATCTTCCATTATTATCAGTGTAGGCAGACTTAGTTGAAATAACCGCTTTTCTTTGATATTGTGGCTCCTCTGCGTAAGCTGTTGTCTGCTCTAAATCATCTGCTGTAACTAAAACGCCATAAATACCACTGAGCAATTGTGCAAGAGACTCACTAATAGATTTATCGCTGTTTAAGATACTTTGAGCAAAGAATTTGGCTTTAGCAAAATTTAGCTTTTCTAAATTGTATAAGTTCTGCACCTCGCAATTAAGAACGCTCATTTCCGAATGGGTATAGCGAAGTTCTTGATCGTATTCTTCTACAAGCTGCTGTTCGTACTGAAGCTCTTGCTTTAGTGTTTCAATTTGCTCTTGTAAAATCTCTATTGTCTGCTCTAGTGCTAATATCTGATAATCGTCGGCATCTTTTTCTTGATTGCTTTTACTAGTTTTTATTGAATTTGTTTCTTTAAATTCAACTACTTTGTAAAAAGCATCAGCATTTTTATATAAACATTCCATGATAAATTTTGCCTTTTATGAAGTAATTTTAGATAATAATTTTCTACTTATCATTAATATAGCTCTGTAGCGATTGTTCAGAAATACCTGTTACCTTCGCAATTTCAGCCAAACAAAACTTTCCTAACAGGAGCTTATCAATTAAAACTTTGGTTTGGGAAGAAATAACTTGAGTTTGAGATTGCATAATCCACCGTTGCAAAAGTGATTAAAACACTTCCTAAAAATGAAACACCCTCACCCATTAGGGTGAGGGTGTTTTTTGTCTATTCGCTAACGTACCATTATTACTTCTTTAGCAAAAATTATTCAGTAGCGATCGCACCTCTGTTTTATTCGCAAAAAGCACTCATTAACAGAGAAAATTGCCGTTATTATTAACATATATCTGTAGCAATTGCTCTGATATACCTGTAATCATTGCAATTTGACCGAGTGTAAATCTTCCTAACAGCAGTTTGTCAATTAATACTTGAGTTTGCCCAGAAATTCCTTGATTTTGGAAACTCTGCATAATGTCTACCTTGCTCAATGCTAAAACTACCTTCTTCATACTTGTTACACTTGTTAAGAATAACGATCTTCACAAGTATTTGTCTGTCCGCTAGCGTACCTTTTTACATTTTGGTAATGCTGTATCAATTAATAATCATTGCTTAATATTCTTGTTCAAGTAAAACACCTTTTTACGTTGGCGTATATACAATTATTTTCAATTTCTTTCTGATATTCTGCGATCGCCAACTACCAATATAGTGTTGTAAGTGAAAAAGTTGATACGTTAGCGTACACACGATTGTTTTTGTTATTTTCAATTTATAGGCGTTACAATGTTAGGTAGCGTACATAATTTTTTAAAACCGAAGAATTCACCCTGCGTCAGGAGTCCTCACCGATGCCGTTGGCTGTCTGCTTTAAGCGAGGTCAGTTCAATGAGGCTCTTAATATCTGTGTCCCCAAGTTCCCAGAATCCGGTTGGCAATAAGCTTCTAGCTGCTTTACCCAAAGAGGAATATCAACGTCTCCTACCTAATCTAGAATCAGTTTCTCTGCCTTTGAAGCAAGTCCTCTACGAACTCAACCAACCTATCGAATACGCCTATTTCCTCAACAGTGGCACTGCCTCTCTGCTCAACATCATGGAAGATGGTCAAACCATCGAAGCGGCTACGGTGGGTAAGGAAGGAATGATCGGCGTTCCTCTATTGTTGGGAACTACTCAAATTCCGCTAATGGTTATTGTGCAGGTTCCTGGCGATGGTTTGCGAATGAAGGCGGATGTGTTCAAAGCGCAAGTCTACGCGGGTAGTCCGCTTCACACTTTGCTGCTACTCTACACGCAAACGCTAATGAACCAAATCTCCCAAACGGCTGCCTGTAACCGTCTGCACTCGATAGAAGCGCGATGCTGCCGTTGGCTGTTGATGACTCGCGATCGCGTGGAGTCAGATTCTTTTCCCCTCACCCAAGAGTTCCTTTCTTATATGCTGGGTGTGCGCCGCGCCAGTGTAAGTGAGGTTGCTGCTACGCTGCAAAAGTCGGGGCTAATTGACTACCATCGCGGTCAAATAACTATCCGAGACAGACAAGGTTTGGAAGCCACAGCTTGTCAATGCTATCACTCGACTAAGCAGGAGTTCCAGCGCTTGCTAGGCTAACTCTTGAGTGGCAAAAGTAGGTATGCTAAAGTACAGACGAACTACTGAAAAAATTTATAGAATTGATCTTAGTGTAAATTGTGCAAATAAAGTTAGTTGTCATGTTTAGACATCGCTAACCGAGACTGCTGGCATCCATGTCTAACGACCGTCATAAACTCATTCAAAACCAACTTTTGTCCGCTTTACCTAGCAAAGAATACAAAAGCCTCCTACCTAACCTGGAACTTGTTGCCCTCCCTTTAAAGCAACTCATCTACACGCCCAGCGAACCAATTAAGTACGTCTATTTTCCCCTTGATGGCGTTATTTCTTTAGTCAACATTACTGAAGACGGCGGTACAGTCGAAGCGGCAACTGTGGGTAATGAAGGAATGGTGGGTATCCCCATCTTGCTAGGGTCAGATAGAATGGTGAGTCAAGCTATAGTGCAGATTGTCGGGGAAGCACTGCGGATGAAGGCGGAGGTATTCAAACGTGAGGTTATCCCAGGTAGCCAGCTGCATAATTTGCTGTTGCGTTACACACTAGCGCTAATAAATTTGATCTCACAATCAGCTGCCTGCAACCGTTTACATCCGGTAGAAGTTCGCTGCTGCCGTTGGCTGCTGCTATGCCAAGATCGGGTAAAGTCAGATTCTTTTTTCCTTACTCAAGAGTTCCTCGCCCAAATGCTAGGTGTACGCCGCGCAACTGTGAGTGGAGTTGCTGGAACTCTGCAAGAAGCGGGGCTAATCCGCTATAGTCGGGGTAAAATGACTATTTGCGATCGCCCTGCTTTAGAAGCCGCTTCGTGTGAATGTTATCGCATCGTCAAAGACGAGTTTGATCGCTTGCTGCAAGAAAACTTGAATTTAGTTTAGGTTTTTCCTAAGTACCTGGCGAATCGAATTCGCGGCTATCCAAACCAAGTCCACCTGCGCGGACTAAAAGCAGATGACAATTTTAACCTGCGGAGGCAGGTTTTGTCTATGTAGCCTCAGACTTCAGTCTGTAGGCTTTTTCTCTAACCTCTGATAAACTGTAGCTAAAGCCTCTGTATCCCCGACATTGCCAGGAAACAGCACTACAGGTAAATTAGGAAATTGGGGATGATCCGCAGGAGTAATTACCACTGAGCAACCAGCTAAAATTTGACCTAACAACCGTGAGACAGTCAAGGCAAGACCTGTACTCAAGACATCATTAGAGGTAATACCACCTTTACTAATTAAAAATCCCATATCAGTTGGCAAACCGCGCACAACATCCATTAGCAACGCTGAGACATCTGCGCCAAATTGCAACCGTGTCTGCATATCTGCAAAAACTAATTCCTGGCGACTGGTATAAACTACTGGTGTTTTCCCTACATCGTGCGCTGCATAAACTTTTTCTAAAGTGCTTTGTAGTAGCGTCGCAGGCTTTAAAGAATTATCAAGTAACTGAGCAACATCTATTTCAATACCGACTATACCAGTTGCCCGCAATAGCTGTGACAACTGATCAGTAGTCTTTTTCACATGAGAACCAACAATTATCGCCCCTGGTTTGCCGTTGCGGACATACTGTGACATCGCCTCGGCGGGGACGGGTTGTGGCGGTAATTTAGCTAAAGCGGTTAATAAACTCGCAGCACTGCGAAATAAAAAGCGTTTACCTTGTGCGGCTGCTGTCAAGACATTGGTTGCAAAGGAATTGAGGTCATCTTGAATCTCTGCATCTACAACTGCACAAGCGTTATCTGTTAAATTTAGCAGTCGCTCCAAAGTAGAAATACCTGTAACATCTTTACCAGTGCGAATATCTGATAATAAAAACCTTTCTACTTCTTGAGGCGAAATACGTCCTTTCGTCTTTTCGGCAACGTAATCAGGTAAATAACTGTAGCTGTAGCCAAAAACTGAATCACGGGCAAACTCAGTTTCGTGTACAGGAGTTGGCACACCGTCAATTATTAGATAATGTACACTGTCGCGGGTGATGCGTCCGCCTTCAAAGAAAGCTGGAACTAGGAAATGAGCATCAAAAGCACCGAGTTCGTGGGCAATTACATCTGTTTCGATCGGGTAATGTCCGCGCAAGGTAGAATCGGAACGACTAACAATTAAAAAATCTGGGATATTTTCAGCTGCCAAGGCTAATTTGAGATTTTGGCAGACTTCTTTTGTAACAGCTGCTGCTGCATCTGGGGGTAGCGATCGCGTATTTGTCAAGACAAAGAAAATTGGCGATGCATCTGCTAAACCGCGACGTAATGTGTCTACATCCCAGCGCGTCAGCAATAAGCAACTGTGGACGGTTTGAGAACCAGTAGGGTCATCATCAAGGACAATAATTTTTGGTGTTGTCATTTTTACTTTGAATGCTGACGCTGTAATTTTCTCATTTCTTGGACACTGCTACCGATCTGTAATGCTTCATTAAGCATACGTCCGTACTCACTTGCCTGAGTGCTTTGGATTGCTATTGACTCCAATTTATTAGTAATATCAACATCTGTAGCAGTCAAATTCTTATTGCTTCTCAAACTTCTTTCAGTCCTTAAAGCGCAGACTAAATCTTCTCTAATAAGTTGTAGTGCTGCAACTACTAAATTTCTATCACTTGAAACATCTACTTCTGTTACTACTTGATCATTATTATCTACTTTGTTAATAACAGCATGATATTTATCAACTTCATTTAAAAGAGTTACAAGTGCTTTTGTTATAGTCTTTTTGAGCCACAACCACCGACCTATTACTACTGTAAGCGGTACTACAATTATTAAGGCGATCGCTAACTGACTTGCAGTAATATTAGCAAGAATAATCAACGTATAAATAAATCCCACAATAATTGCACTAATCACAAAGCAAATTAATATTTCATTTAGTAAAAAACTAGTTCGCTTTTCCTTATTTTGATAAATTGCAGGTCTAAATACAGTATCTGGATCAACACCAGTTAACCGTCTTAGTTCTCCTTTAGAGAATTTTAAGCCTATTAAATCAGGCTGCACGGTAGATAGTCCTCTGTAAGTACAATTGAAATTAACAAACTACTAATACTTTAGTATGCGATCGCCCTCTTTATTCTGATCACTTTCAAGACCTTGCTATGTACCTGAAAAGAGCGATCGCGTTTCAAGTAAGTTAAATCATGACACCCAGTTCTTCAGTTGCAGTTCAGCAATGGAATCACAATAACAAGTATTGTTGGTAACTAAAAAATAAATGTGTGCATAAGTCAGGATAGAGGTAGATCGCGCTGTATAACAATGTCAAAACAAACTTAATCTGACAATAGCGATCAAGTATTTCTTTTCAAATAGCAACTATGTTAAGTACAATTGTTAGCAATATAACAATTTTTGATTAAGACTCTTCTTTCTGTTTAGTTTAGGGATTAAAAATAGAACCAAAGTAGGAACATTGTAAAGAGCCGTAACTATAAATTTGTATGTGTAGATAGTCTTTGCAATTCCTTTTAATTGCTAGTCAAAAATTGGGTTTTGCAGATTCTCTATTGTTTTAAATGGCAGGAAGTTGAATTATGAACACAGAACAATACAAGCCAGGACAATACTTCGCCTTAATTGTTGGCATCATCTATGTTCTTGTAGGTATCATGGGATTTATTCCAGGCTTTGTTAAAGCGCCTACGCTTACACCTGATATGGCTGGTCTTGCATACACGACTGGATATGGTTATCTGTTGGGATTATTCCCGATCAACGTCTTACACAATGTTGTTCACCTACTTGTGGGGATTCTGGGAATTGTTGCATCCGTTTCATTGGGTAGTACCCGCCTTTATAGTGGAGGACTGGCACTCTTCTATGGACTGTTAGCTGTGATGGGGCTTTTTCCTCCTACCCAGTCAACTTTAGGACTGATCCCAATTTTTAGCAATGATGTCTGGCTTCATGCAGGTACTGCCGCGATCGCCGCTTACTTTGGCTTTATTGCTAAACCGGATTTGCTGGAACTACGCACGGGGGAAAGCAGCACTCCTAACAACGGATAAAAAGAAGTTGTATTTAAGCTGGGTGGGGTAGTTATCTAAATAATGCTGAGTGTGACATACTTCTATCCCAGCGCCAAATTTGCACAATTTTTACAATTATGGCTTCTAAATCAGCTACTGTAAGAATGGTGATAGGTTTATCTGATTGTGGCTGAGATTCCATAAATAAGGATCACCAGTTAAAAAACTCATTAGCTTTCTGTTTATGCTCATCTGTGACATGGGCGCTAACAGTTGCAAGAGCTGTGGCAATTACACTAGCATCATCTGTGAAACCAAGAACTGCGATCGCATCAGGTATAGCATCAGCAGGTGATAAAAAATAAGCAAGTGCAGCCGCAATTACACCTTTTGCATACAATGGTGTTCGAGAATCAATCATGCAAAAATACATTGCTACTGCGTCTTTTGTAAAAGGAACATAGCCGATAAACTGTTTAGCACTTCTAAGAAAATCATCCATACTAACTCCTGAAAATGATTTTATTAACTTAAGATTACATACTACTCTAGTTAGCGAGTAACGCAGCTACTCGAAAATATTTGCGACTGTGGGCATGATCACCGACTATTCTATAATTCTAGATCACCCTCAGCGTATCCCCTTAAGGAACTCTGTTCTCGCCTCAAGTATTGAAGGCATCAATACACAACGTACTAGCAAATCTAAATTTAATTCTGGAAGTAAAATACTAGAAGAAATAGACTCATAATTATCTTCCTGTAGTCGGTAGAGAGAAAGCTGGTTATTTTCCCAGAACCAAACTTCAGTTATATTAAAACGCTTGTATTTTTCTAGCTTATTTTTTCCACCGCTAGTAATAACTACTTCAATAGCAAGATCGGGATGTTCTTTCTTTTCTCTGATATAGTAAGACTCATCTGGTTCAAATGATGTTTGTCTAGTTTCATCTTCACGAGTGGCGCTACCTACAGGAATAAAGTTAGTCCCCATCTCGCAAAGGTAGATTTCTAGTAAAAAACCAAGAATAGTCTTAATAATTTCATGCTGCTCACCAATTGTCATTAACTCTATACACCCATCAACATAAGATATTCTTACGGGAATTTCTGACATCGAGGCTGCAATTGCTTTAAATTGCTGCCAACTATGCCAACCAGGTAGAATTAATCGTTGTTCTTGAATTGATGTAATCTCTGCAAGTTGCGTTGTCATCAGTGCCGCCCTTTTCTATCAAAATTGCTAACCCCACCTATTAATCTAGGCAGGGATAGCACATTACATCTAGCTTAACTAACCAACTCCATAGCACGTTTGACTAGGTTTTCAGCCGTTAACCCATTCAGTGCCATTAACTGCGCTGGACTTGCCGTAGTTTCTCCCCGCTTCCAAGCAAAAGTATCTCGTTTTGCCCTACTCCGTAACATAATTGGTTCCAGCATTCCACTAGCGCCAGCAGTTACTCCAAGCAGTGCATCAGCACCAAACAATGTTTCAAATGCAGCATCATCCAAAAAGCTACCGTCAGGTTCCGAACAGCTATCCCAGGCGACATCCGTAGGGCGATACAAGCGGCGGGGATTAACTACAGAAACAATCCGTACACCCACTTCTTGCGCCTCTAGGTAGGCGGCGGCTTCAAATACTGGTAACAGCACCATATCGCCTACAACGGCAAAAACTACAGTTTTACTACCAGATATTTCTTGGAGTGCGATCGCCCCATCCGCAAGTGCAATCCTCGCTTGTTCAAATGTCGTCCGAATCGGCAACGGTGACTTACTAGCAGTAATTACAATTCCCTTGTTTTTAGTCGTCAATCCCCACTCATAAGCAACCTGAATACTATTCGCATCTGGGGGAAACAGGGGGAACACATTACCATTCCGCATCATCGCTGCAAAATAAGCTTCAATTTCCGGACGTTGGTGCGTCCAACCGTTGCGCCCTTGCTCTAACGCCCCCGCAGTGAATAAAGTAATAATCGAGGGAGTTGGGCGGCGCAATTCTGCCATTGCTTGCGTTACCGTTTGCATAATTGGTAAGCCGTTGATTGCAAACGATTCGTAAGAACACCACAAAGTCCGGCTACCCATTAAAGCCAAGCCAGAGGCTAAACCAGCACAAGCATCTTCGCTTAAAGGTTCGTAAACTTGTCCAGATGGGTTTTGATTGTATAAATCATCCGGTGTGGGATGGATAATTTTCAGTGCTTGGTTGATATTGGCAATTCCAGAAGCTTCGTTACCATCGGCGTTGGATACTAGATAGTTGCGATCGCGTTCTCCGACTATTCCCACCAAACGCCCCATTGCTGTTGTCGCTACTTTCGGCTCGCCTCCTACTGAAAATTCTTCTAAGGGCAATTCGCCCAAATCTGCCAGAGGTAACACTGATTCAGTAACAGCAGTACGCCCAGCAGCACCACCACCAGCACGTTCAAAGTTAGTGCGCACCAATTCCCAAGCAGCTGGTGCTAGCGCCCGGGCTTTCAAGGCATTGACAATATCTGGATTGTCTAGAGTATGCATCGCATACAAGTTATGCGATTTAGCACCACGTGCGTGTACTCCTGCGCCCTTGAGTTGTTTAATAATTAACACAGTAAGCTTGCCACTCAGGGCAGAACGCGCAGCTTCATCAGCTGCAATTAACACACCTTTTGTGAACTCTAACCGTTGCTCAAACGAAAAGGCGGTACTATCGACATAATCCCCTGGTTGGTTTTGATCGTCAAAGTCTTTGGCATCTACTAACACCACTTCTGCAAAAGAGTTGCCGTGCCAGTAAGCCATCATCTCTTCATTAGACTTAGTAGACACCATACTGTGATGTTCTTGGCTGTAGCCGTTCCAAACTAAGACTGGTAAGAAATTGGTTACACCAGGATAAGCAGTGTGAAAGTGAGCCATACTGCTCATAATGTATGGTTCACCTAGTCCACCATCGCCGACAGTGAAGGGAAATAGTTTATCTGGATGGAGTCTAGCTGCTGCCATTGCGAAGTGTTGCCCTTGCCCTAGTGGTCCAGCAGGAGAGAGAATACCAGGAATAAAGCCGGATAAGTGACCTAAAAGCCCGTGCTGTTCTCGAAAGCGATCGCGCAGTTGTTGGACTGTTTTAATTTCCATGTCTTCCAGGGAGCGATCCAAGAACATGGCACTATAAAAACCAGGGGCATGATGCCCGACTTCTGTAATAATATTTTTGTGTCCTAGCATGACTAAAGCGGCATATGCTTCAACTTGACTAGCAAATCCGCCCGGGTGTCCAGAAGCTTTACTAGCAGTAACTTGGAGAGTAAGGTAACGCAAAGCATCGGCAGCAAGTAGAGTTTGGAAGACAGCAACTGGATCTGTAGCTTGATTGATTGATGTGCTACCAGAGGCGATCGCTGGTTCTTTCCCATATGTCTCAAATCCTGGCAACATCTCGCCAAAATACTGAATCCCCTCGCAAAAATCTGGAGTTTTAACCATTGCCTCTTGAGTCGATGCAGTCATGCTAAGTTCCTTCTAGAATTGAATTTATTGTACTGTTGAAGTAATTTAACAATTATTTTACAAGTTTATTGTTACAAATATGGTTGTTTTTTCTTTCTACTTCCATCAGCAAAATAAATCTATTATTTATT